>ERZ773022.17-NODE-17-length-187815-cov-9.160407_pt1 | contig 187815 bp, 154 predicted proteins | sample MGYA00580839_ERZ773022 | MGnify/ENA primary metagenome ERZ773022 (study PRJEB29015, sample SAMEA2738020) | human oral metagenome | biome: human oral; feature: human-associated habitat; material: dental | place: China | collected 2044 ...
CGAGCTGGGCACGCACGAGGAACTGCTCGCGCGCGGCGGCAGGTACGCGCGCATGCCCTTCCGCCGGGACCTGGGTAGGCCGTCCTTCTAATCCTGCAGCTCTTCGAACGCTCCCACCCGATAGCGCGAGAAGACGACCTCGCCGCTTTCCTGGGTCGCATCCAGATCGACGTCGGCGCGAATGCCGAAGTCGCGGTCGCCGTCCGCATCATGGAAGGTCTGCGTCACGTGCCAGACATGGCGGGAAGCCTCGTCGGATTCATCGATGGTGAAATAAGCGGCCGAGCGCGCATCGGCATCGGTCAGGATCTCCTCGTGCGCCTCGAAAAGCCCGTCGAGCGCCTGCTGCCAGGCGCGGGTGCCATAGCCCCAGTCCGCATCGAGTTCGCCGAGCTCCGCGGCGCGCCCGCGGGCGGCCAGGCGAACGCGGGCGAAAAGCGCGTTGCGCACGAGCAGCGTAACGGCGCGCCGGTCATGCACGACGACGTCTGCCGCCTCGGGGGCCGCGACATCTTCCGCCTCGCCGGCGGATTCCCATGCATCGATGAGCGAGGAATCGACCGAACGCACGACGAAGCCGAGCCACGACACGATGTCTTCCAGGCGCTCGTCGCGCTTGTCTGACGGAATCGTCTTGGCGAGCACGCGGTAGGCATCCGACAGATACCGTAAAAGCGTGCCCTCCGATCGCGCGATGTTGTAGGAAGTGACGTATCCCTTGAAGTTCGCGGCGGTCTCCACCATGTCGCGCAGAACCGACTTGGGGCGAAGCGCGTAGTCGTTGGCCCAGGGAACCGACTCGCAGTACTGCGCGAACGCCGCTTCGAGCAGCTCTTCGAGCGGCTTGGGGTAGGTGACGTCGGCGATCTTTTCCAGACGTTCCTCGTAATCGATGCCCTCGGCCTTCATGGCGGCCATCGCGCGGTCCTTCGCGCGGCGCTCCTGGGCCCGCAGCACCTGGCGCGGATCTTCGAGCGTGGACTCGACCATGGAGATGACGTCGAGCGCGTAGGTCTCGCTTTCCGGGTCGAGCAGCTCGAGGGCCGCCAGCATGAAGGGAGAGAGCGGCTGGTCGAGAGCGAAGTCATCGGGAAGGTCGACCGTCGTGGCGTATGCGGTGCCGCCCTCTTCGTCCGTGAGGCGCTCCACCACGCCGGCATCCATGAGCGTCTGGAAGATCTCGGCGGCGCGCGTCTTGAGCGCGGTCTTCTCCTCGGTCGTCTGGAGCGAATCGTCGATGAGCCTGCACGTGCGCGTCCAGGCGTCGCCGCCCTGCTCGACTTCGGCCAGCACGATGGCGTGCGTGATGCGCATGCGCGGTTTGAGCGTTTCAGGAGCGGCTTCTATCAGGCGTTCGAAGGTCTGCTTGTTCCAGCCGACGAAGCCTTCGGGCGCCGCTTTGCGTTTCACGCGCTTGCGCTTCTTCTCGTCGTTGCCGGCCTTCGCGAGCGCCTTGGCATACTCGATATCCTGCTCGGGCGCCTCGGCGATGACCCTGCCTTCGGTGTCGAACCCCGAACGCCCCGCCCGCCCGACGATCTGGTGGAATTCGCGCGAGCGGAGGCGACGCATGCGCCGTCCGTCGTATTTGGCGAGCGCCGTGAGCACGACGGTGCGAATAGGCACGTTGATGCCGACGCCGAGCGTGTCGGTGCCGCAGATGATCGGGACGAGCCCTTGCTGGGCGAGCTTTTCGACCAGCAGTCGATAGCGGGGGAGCATGCCGGCGTGGTGCACGCCGATACCGGCTTCGAGCAGGCGTTTGAGCGTCTTGCCGAATGCCGTGGAAAAGCGCGTGCCGGACATGGCCTCTTTGATGGCGACGCGCTGGTCCTTGCTGGCCAGACCGAAGCTCGACAGCGACTGCGCGCAGGCGAGCGCCGCGTCTTGGGAGAAATGCACGATATAGATGGGCGCATCGCCGGCGCGCACCGCAAGCTCGACCGTCCCTTCGAGCGGGGTTTCGACGTACTCGTACGTCAGGGGCACGGGGCGTTCGGCGTCAAGGATCGCATCCACCGTGCGTCCGGTCTGCGCTTCCAAGGCGTCGGCGATCTGCGTCATATCGCCGAGCGTGGCGCTCATGAGCAGGAACCGGGTGCGAGGCATCGTGAGCAACGGCACCTGCCAGGCCCACCCGCGATCGGGGTCGGCGAAGAAATGGAACTCGTCCATGGCGACGTAGTCGATATCGCATGCGTCGCCTTCGCGCAGCGCCTGGTTCGCCAGGATCTCCGCCGTGCAGCAGACGATGGGCGCGTCGGTGTTGATGCGGGTATCGCCCGTGATCATGCCGACGTTCTCGCGGCCGAGCAGCTCGACCAGATCGAAGAATTTCTCGTTGACGAGGGCTTTGATGGGAGCCGTGTAATAGGCGCGGCGCCCCATGGCAAGCGCGAGGAAGTGCATCGCAAGCGCGACCATGGATTTGCCCGATCCGGTGGGCGTGCCCAGGATGACGTGGTCGCCCATCATGAGGCTCATGCAGGCCTCTTCCTGGTGCGGCCAGAGCTCGATGCCGGCTTCGATCGTCCAGTCGAGGAATGCGTCTATGACCTCGTCGGCCGAGAGTTCCTCGCGGTCGTTGAGCTCAAGCGCCCTGCGTCCCAGCTCGCCATATGCGGTCGGATTGCGCGGCGCGCACGCGCCGTCGGCGGCCGAGCCGATGGCCTGGGTTCCGTCGGCGGCGATCGGGCCTTCCGCTTCGGGGCCGCTGCCGGCAGTCGGGCCGTCTGTTTCGAAGTTTGCTCCGGAGATCGGGCCGTCTGCCTGAAGGCCGTCGTCGATGCTCGGACTGTTGTTTCCAGCGATGGTGTCCATAGGTTCCGTTCGTGATGAGGTGCGACATGCGGTCGCCTGCGTTCTCGCGGAGTCTTCGCCGCGCGATCGCCGTGCTTCGAGTCGAGCTATCACTATAGACGTTCGGCGAACGATTCCGCGCGTCGAGCTGCATGCGGGATACGTTCGTGCGCCGACGGGATCGCCCCTCTCGTTTCGAGCTTGTGCGATTGCGCGTTTCGGTATCCGAGTGCGACGGGGTCTTACGGCCCGAAGCTGTGCGAGGGTTCGCATGAGAGGCGATCCGCCCCGCGTTCGTGAGCCTCTCCGCTTGCCGCGCGAAATGCGCCCAGCGCGCGTTTTCCGTTGCACAGAGACGATTGCAAACCTACAATTCGATTGCACACAATTAAAAAGGCTCGAAAAGGCCTCGAGGAAGGGAAGCGTTCAACCGCTTTCTGGCGAAAGGAGCAGAACATGGAGATCAAGAACGTCGTCGTGGCCGGTGGCGGGGTCCTGGGAAGCCAGATCGCCTTCCAGTCCGCCTACAAGGGATTCAACGTCACGGTATGGGTTCGCTCCGAAGGGTCGATCGATCGTGCGAAGCCCAAGTTCGAAGTCCTGAAGAACACCTATCTGGCCACGCTCGAGGCCATGAAGACGAATCCTGCCGCCTATTGCCGCGGTTTGGCGGACGATCCGAAGGCCACGCCCGAGCAGATCGACGAGCTCAAGGCGAAGGTCGTGCCCGCGTTCGAGGGCATCGCGTTCACGACGAGCTACGAAGAGGCCGCGCGGGACGCCGATCTTATCATCGAGGCGATTGCCGAAGATCCGCAGCAGAAGATCGCTTTCTACGAGGAGCTTGCCAAGCATATGCCGGAGAAGACCATCCTGGTCACCAATTCCTCCACGATGCTGCCAAGCTCCTTCGCGGAACATACCGGGCGTCCCGCCAAGTACCTGGCCCTGCATTTCGCCAACGAGATCTGGCGCAACAACACCGCCGAGATCATGGGGCATCCCGGCACCGACCAGGCGGCGTACGACCAGGTCGTCGAATTCGCCGCGGCCATCGGCATGGTTCCCCTCAAGCTGCATAAGGAGCAGCCCGGCTATATCCTGAACAGCATGCTCGTGCCGTTCCTGAGCGCCGCCGAGGCCCTGTACGCCAACGAAGTGGCCGACCCCGAGACGATCGACAAGACCTGGATGCTCGGCACCGGCGCGCCCATCGGCCCGTTCCGCATCCTCGACATCGTCGGGCTTGTGACCGCGTACAACATCGTGATCATGAATCCTCTCGCGAAGGATCCCGAAACCACTCCGGGAAAGATCGCCGCGGCTCTCAAGAAATACATCGACGAGGGCAAGACCGGCGTCGCCGCCGGCGAGGGCTTCTACACGTACAAGTAGATAGAACGATAGGCGCGCGCCGCATCGCATAGATGCGGTCTGCGGATACTCTTTCGATATGCTATCGCTTCAGCGTCTTGAGGTAGGCCTTTCGCTCGTCGGCGATCCTGCGGCTCTCGCGCGCTTTCTGGATCGTTTTGTTGTGAACCCAAAAATCAAGCGTACCTTGCTGGAGGTAGGGGATGGTCGCATCCCACTGTTTCGCGAGTGCCGTCGCGAAGAACCAGGCGATCATCATGTTGACGTAGTATTCCTCCGAGCGGACGGCGGCGGGAATCTCCAGAAGCCCCGCCTCGAAATCCTCGTCGAGGAAGTGCGTCATCAGCATCTCAAGGCCGAAACGGCAGGTATACGCTTCCTTGGAAGAAGCCCAGACCCGGATCTTTCCGAGCAGTTCGGCCTTGCGCTTCTTGAACGCCTTCGGGGACATGGCGTCGCAGACCGCCCAATTATCCACGTAGGGCAAAAACGCATCTACCGCGGCGATGCAGGCCCCGTAATCCTTGATTTCGGAAATCAGCAGGGCATGCAGCATATCCTCGTCGAAGTAATCGTGCGGCAGGCGGGTCAGGAATGCGGCCGTTTCCGGGTCTGCGGCGAGAGTCTTCGCAAGCCTGCGCGCGTCGGGCACGCGGACGCCGATGAACCGCTCGATCGGCACGCCGGGCGTAAGCTTCGCCTGGAAGGCGGCATAGCCTGAATCCTGCAGCTCGAAGAGTCTGTCTCGTATGGGCATGGACATGGGCGTCTCCCTTCGGCGGCGCGATGCGAATCCTTCCGCCCTCATCGCCTCTCGCGTTCCTATGCCAGGATGAATACGGGCCGTTACTCCGCATCAGGATGAATATGAGCTGTTGTTCCGAGGATTGCAAGAATGTATCGGTCCTGTGCCGAAGGACGCGGGCGAGGCCCTTCGTCCTTGACGACCGCCAATGCAGTTCTATAATTTGGAATCGAAATCCGTTTTTGAATTCAAATTCAAGGAGGCAGGCATGGCGCAGCAGAGACGCTCGTACAACACCAAGCAGCGCGCTGCGGTTCTTTCCTGCCTGACCGAGCAGTCGCGTCGTTTCTTGAGCGTTGACGAGGTCTACGACATCCTGCGCGACGCCGGCGCCTCGGTCGGCCGCACGACGGTGTATCGCACGCTGCAGACGCTCGTCGACGAAGGCGTGGCGGCCAAGGTCGTGACGCCCGGCACCGGCGAGTCGCGCTATCGGATCCTCGAGACGGACGGCACCGACGAGGGTCAGCTTCTGTGCCTGGATTGCGGATGCGCGCTTCCTCTCGACTGTTCCATGCTCAAAGGCTTTTCCGAGCATGTCGAATCCCACCATGGGTTCGTCATCGATCGTTCGCGCACGGTGCTCTACGGTTACTGCTCCGCGTGCGCTGCACGGCGGGAAGGCGAACGATGAACGCATCTCTCCACGGCGACCGCCGCGCGTTCGGCCTTGCGGCATGCCTGGCGACGCGCGATGCCTGCGCCCGCGTCTCCGCCGCCTCCCTTGCCGACCATCGCTGCGTCGGGCCTCACTGCCCCGTATGCGAGGCGATGCGCGCGTTTCGCCGCATCGAAGACCGCGTTGCCGCGGACGTGCGCCGCGCATGCATCGCCGCGCGCCGCGAGGCCGAACGCGTGCACGCCTGGATCAGCCGCATCGCATCGTCGGCCGCATTCCTTACGCCTGTCTCCCAGGGGACGCGCCTGATCGTCTGATGCCGCTGCCGCGCGCCGTCGAAACGGCGATCCGCGGCGTTCGGACGCCTGCGTTCGGGCGCCCGCTTCCTCGCAGAGGGCGGGGAGGTTTCTGTCCATTGAGAGAGAATCTGGGAGGATTCATGTCTGTTGATGTTTCCGGGATGTATTCCCGTCGCACGTTCCTGGTGGCCGGTGCCGCCGTCTGTGCCCTTTCCGCGAGCTTCGTGCTTGGCGGATGCGGCACGTCTTCGCCCGCCAAGTCCGTCGACGACTCGAAGGTCCAGGTGGTCGCGAGCTTCTATCCCATGTACGATTTTGCGAGCAAGATCGGCGGCGACCGCGTTCAGGTGACGTGCCTCGTTCCTGCCGGCACCGAGCCGCACGACTGGGAGCCCTCCACGGCCGATCTCAAGACCTTCGAGACGGCCGATATGCTCGTCTACAACGGCGCGGGCATGGAGCATTGGGTGCATGATGTGCTTGAATCCACCACCAACGACAAGCTCGTGGCCGTGGAAGCGAGCAAGGGCGCGCACCTGCTCGAGCTTTCTCCCGAGGCGCTTGCCGAGGAAGCGGCCGAACATGCGGCCGAGGGCGGCGCCCACGCCCACGAGCACGAGGACGAGGATTCCAAGACCGATCCGCATGTCTGGCTTGCGCCCGAGAACGCCAAGATCGAGATGAACAACATCAAGGAGGCCCTCATCGAGATCGATCCCGACGGCAGGGAGACCTACGAGGCGAACTACGAGAAGTGGGCGGCCGAATGCGACGCTCTGGACTCCGAGTACACCAAGGGGCTTTCCGGCGTGTCGAACCATTCGATCGTCGTCTCCCATGAGGCATTCGGCTATCTGTGCGATGCGTACGGCCTGACCCAGATGCCGATCGAGGGCATCGAAGCCGATGCCGAGCCCGATGCCGACCAGATGGCCAAGATCGTCGACTTCGTCAAGCAGAACGACGTCAAGACCATCTTCAGCGAGGAGCTCGTGAGCCCGAAGGTCGCCCAGGCCATCGCCGATGCGTCCGGCGCCCAGGTGGAAGAGCTCAATCCGCTTGAAGGACTGTCCGACGAAGAGCTCGCCGCCGGCGAGGAGTACTTCTCCGTCATGCGCAGCAACCTCGATGCGTTGAAGAAGGCGCTTGCGTGATCGAATCGCTCGACAAACCCGTCGTCTTCGACGATGTGACGTTTTCCTACCGTGAAACCGACGTGCTGCGCGGCGTGTCGTTTTCAATCGAGGCGGGGGAGATGCGCGCGCTCGTCGGCGACAACGGTGCGGGCAAGTCGACCATAGCCAGGATCATCGTAGGCGAGGCGCCGCCCCGTTCGGGCGTCGCCCGCCTCTTCGGCGTCGCGCCCGAACGGTTCGAGGACTGGGCGCGCATCGGTTACGTCTCGCAGCTGGCGCCGACTGCCATCGGACGGTTTCCCGCCACCGTGCTCGAGCTCGTGCGTGCAAGCCAGCATGCTTCCATGCCGCGCTTCCGTCCGGCACCCCGTTCGTTTCGCGATGCTGCGCTCTCCGCGCTCGACGCGGTGGATATGGCGCCGTTCTCCAAGCGTCTCATTCGCGAGCTTTCAGGCGGCCAGCTGCAGCGCGTCCGCCTTGCGTGCGCGCTCGTGGGCGCGCCTGACCTGCTCGTGTTGGACGAGCCGGTGAACGGGCTCGACAAGGAGAGCCGCGCGAAGTTCTACGGCCTGGTGCGCCGCGCGCACGACGAGGCGGGCATCGCGGTCTTCCTCATCACGCATGATCTGGATGCGCTGCCGTCGCTCGGGTGCTCCGTCATGCGCCTTGAAGAAGGCGTCGTCGAGGACGGCGGCGCGGGCGGTGCGGTCGGCGCCGCCTCGCGCGCAGATGCGGCGGCCGGAGGGTCTCCTGCGGGCGAGGAGGATCTCGCCGACGAGCCGCTTGCCTGCGAGGCCGAAACCGCCGCAGGCACCGACGTTTCATCCAAGGAGGCGCGTTAAACCGTGTTCGAATACGTGTTCATACAGCGCGGTCTCATCGTCGGCATCCTGCTCGGCATCATCGTGCCCTTGGTCGGCGTCACCATCGTCCTGCGCCGCCTGTCCATGATCGGCGACGCCCTTTCCCATACGTCGCTTGCCGGCGTGGCGGGCGGCCTGATCGCAGGCATCAACCCCGTGGCCGGCGCGGCCGTCGCGTGCGTGGCCGGCGCGATGTGCGTCGAAGGCGTGCGCAAGCGCTTCAAGGACCAGTCCGAGCTCGCGGTCGCTATCGTGCTTGCGGCGGGCATCGGCTTGGCGGGCGTCTTGTCGGGCTTCGTGCCCAATTCCGCGAGCTTCAACAGCTTCCTGTTCGGCAGCATCCTCACCATCAGCGAGGGCGAGGTCGTCTCGGTCCTCGGCATCAGCATCCTGGCGCTCGCATTCTGCGTGCTGCTTGACCGCGAGCTTTTCCTCATGGCCTTCGACGAGCGCCATGCGCGCGTATCGGGCGTGAAGGTCTCGCTCATCAACGCGCTCTACGTGTTCGTCGTGGCCCTCGTCGTCGCGGTGGCGGCGCGCACCGTGGGTTCGCTCATGGTGTCGTCCATGATGGTCGTTCCCGTGGCATGCGCGCTTCAGGTCGCGCGCAGCTGGCGTCAGACCTGCGTCATCTCGAGCGCCGTCGGCGTCGGCTCGGCTGTGCTCGGGCTCATCCTTTCGTACGTTCTCGGCCTGAAGCCCGGCGGAACCATCGTGCTGCTTTCCGTGGCATTGCTGCTGGCCATCTTCATCGTGAAGAAGGCCGTCGCTCTCGTGACGCGGCGGGCGTAAGCCTTTGCACCAGCGCTTTCACGTGGCCGAGTTCGTTGAGAGCCGCCAGCGTGAAGAGCGAGGACGCCCCTGTCGCCCAATGGACCGGCGTACGGTCTGGATTGGTGTGCGGCCTTGACCGGCGTACGGCCTTGATTGATGTGCGGTCTGGACCGGCGTATGGTCGGCGTGTCTCGGAAACGATTGCTGCACCCGTGGGAACATGCGCGACCGTGGTCTCCGGCACTGTATTCCATATGGCTTTGGGCACCATTGCCGCATGGTTTCCAGCACCATATGCCACATATTTTATGTTTAGTGGTATTGTGCAGGCCTCTTTCTGCAATCAAGGCATCAAATGATCGTGCCATGCTATGGCCGATCTGCATTTCCCCAGTTCAGTGGAATATAGCACCGGCTATGGTGCGACAGGGTAGGTACGACAACCCTCTAAACGTCGATATTTTGGCATTTGCGCACAAAGGACGTGCGAAAAGTTGCAAAACATGCATTTTTTGACACGTCTTTATTCTGGCGGCAGTCGTGCATCGAATTTCAGCATCAGCTCTGCGGGAAGAGGCAAGCGGACCTGGCGTACAAGGCCGACCAGCAGATTGCCGCCAGCTCTCCGGGAGGGGCAAGCGGCAGTCGAAACCGGGCCTCATTTCGGCATCGCGCGCTCCCGTTAACGCAGCGCATAGAATCGCTCCTCTTCGAGGGACGATTTTTTTCGGGGTAACCACGGCAACCTTTCCGTGCGCTTGAATCCATTAATGTTACCTCTAGCTAACTATCGCCAGGGACGCCGGGGCATCGTTCGTCCGACAGCCAGGCGGAGAAGCAGAGGACTCGCCGCAACTCGCAGGGAATCGACATGCGGCAGGGGATAAGGATTTCGGCCGCGCGATCGTGGATGCGCGCGGCGCAGGGAAAGGATGGCTCTCATGGGCATGAAGGCACGAGGCAGATTCCTCGACGGGCTGCTCGCCACGGTGTTCGCCGTGGTCTTGGCCGTGTCGATGGTGCCGACCCCGGCATCCGCTTCGCCAGGGGCGGATGCAGGGACGGAACCGTCGTCGGGCGCGGCGGCGGCACGCGTCGCCGACGGGCAGGATGGCGCGGACCCGGCGGGTGAAAACGCCGGTGAACCTGCCGACGAACTTGCTGACGAGGGTGCGAACGAAGCTGCGGGAGCGGCATCCGGCGATCAGGACGGCAGCCTGAGCGAGGAGGCTTCAGGCATGGCGGCATCCGCAGGCGCCCTGCGCGCCCCGGCCACGTCACTTGCGCCCGGAACCTATTCGGTCACGGCCAACGTGAGCATGCCGGGGCAGTACAACCCCCTGATTCCGGGGCTTACGGTCTATCCGACCACGCAGCACAATCCCTTCGGCCCGACGATCGACGAGAACGTGGGGCTTGACGTGCAGAACGCGATTCCGCAGGTTCCAGTCAGCGCCAACGCGACGCTCTATGTGGGAACCGACGGCAAGGCCACGCTCCTCGTTCCCTTCCCGAATCCGATCTTCACGTTGCAGGACCTCGGCACCTGCGCCGCGCTGCCTGATGCGGCCGTCGAGCGCGTGGCGCCTACCGATTGGGGCGGCGGCGGGATATGGGAAGGCAACTACAATGCCAGGACCAGCCGCATCCATAAGGTCGCGCTCACGCTTCCCGAAACCCAGACTGCCGGCACCAAGACCTACGACTTCAAGGGCAGCAAGCTCTATGCGGTGCCGTTGAACATCGAGCTCGCCCCGAACGGGAATATCGCCCTGCAGCTCGCGATCGACTACGGCAGCGCGGTCAGGACGGGCGACGCGACGGCGGCTCCCGCGCTTGAACAGGGCAGAATCGTCGTGAATGCGCCCAAGGCCGTCGAAGGGCTCGTCTCGAACGGGTCCGAGCAGACGGGCGTCCTTATGGGCAAGGGTACCCAAGGCTTCACCCTGACGGGCGAGAAGGCCGCCGATGCCGGCGTGCATACCGCGACCGCGACGCTCAAGGACGGCTACGTGTGGGCCGACGGCACGACCGGCCCCAAGTCCATCGAATACACGATCGAGGCGAACGCCCTCGATAAGGCCAAGGCCGCCTTGCAGGCATCCATCGATGTCGCGCAGGCAGACCTCGAGAGCGTGGCCGAATCCGCCGACGGCTCCGACATCTCTCCCGATGCGCAGTGGGTGACTCCCGCCGCGGCGCAGGAGCTTAAAGACGCCGTCGCCGCCGCGAAGGCATCCCTTGCCGCGCAGAACCCGACCTTTGAGTCCCTGACCGCCGCCAAGGATGCCCTCGACCAGGCCGTGGCAGCCTTCGATGCCGCGAAGAAGCCCGGCACGAAGCAGGAACCCGGAACCCTTGCGCCCGGCACCTACACGGTGACGGCGAACTTCGCCATGCCGGGGAAGTACAACCCCATCCTTCGTGACGTCACGGTGTATGCGAACAATCCCAATAACCCCTTCGGCGTCTACGACGAGAACACTCCTGATTACGGCGTGGATGTCGAAGTGCATACGCTCGCTCCGGGCGAGACTTTCGATATCGCCAACCCTCCTCTGCATTGCCTGCCTATGAGTCCCATGAAGGACAATGCGACGCTTGTCGTCAAGCGCGACGGCACGCGGTACCTCTATCTCAGGGTGTACAACCCCGCCTTCACGCTTCAGGATGCGGGGACGTGCGCCGACCTGCCCGATGTTGCGCTCGAGCGCGTGACCGCGACGGGCAAGCCGCTCTGGGAAGAGCCCGGCTACAACGGCAAGGATTCGCGCATACATAAGATGCTCGTGAAGCTCACCGACGCCCAGACGACCGGCACGGCGACATATGGCTTCAAGGGCAGCGCCTTCTATATCGTGCCGCTCCAGCATTCGCTTGCCCCCGATGGAGACGTCGCGATGGAGCTTGCCATCGACTACGATTCCGCGGCGAAGAAATCGGACTCCGTCGACGTGCCGGCGCTCGTCACGGATAAGACCGTGGTGAACAAGCCCGTGGTCAAGGAGACTGCATTCACCTACAACGGTAATGAACAGGGCGTTTCCGTCTACGAGAACACCGGTTACACCCTCGAGGGCACCGCTTCCGCCCTGTATCCCGGCACCTATTCCGTCACGGCGACCCTGAAAGACGGTTACGTATGGGCCGATGGCACGACCGACCCCCTCACCTACGATTGGAGCATCGCCGGGCCCGCGGCGCCGAGCGATACGATCATTCCCATCCCGACGGGAACGGACGCGGTGTTCGATAACCAAGAGCACAATGCCGTTGCGGCGGGCGAGGGATATCTGGTCGTCAACACGCATGCGGTCGACGTGGGAACGTACGAGACCACGCTACATCTCATCGATGGGTGCACCTGGTCGGACGGAACGACGGAGGACAAGAAGATAGCCTTCGCCATCACGCCGCGCACGGTGGACGTCGAGCAGTCCGCCGTGACCCCGACCGAGGTGAATCTCGTGTATACGGGCGCGGATATCGATCTGACCCCGTATCTCGACTTCGGCGAGCATGTCGCGCTCTACGACACCCTTTCCAGCGAAAAGCCCTTCCTTCGGAAAGCCTGGCAGGGCGTAGACGAGCAGGTCGAACTATTCGTGCCTCACGATGCGAGCCTGTATCCTGCGGCCACCGCTCCCTACGTCGTGCACAAGCAGGGCAACTTCGCTTGGAAGGACGGCACCACCGAGGGTGTGCTGGTGCGCATCAAGGTCGCGCCGGCGCCGCTTGCGGCGAAGGCGCCCGACATGGAGATGTCGTACGGCGATGCGTCCGCCCAGCTTCCCGATCCCGTGGTGACGGGCTTCGTCGGCGGCGAGGATGCATCGACGGCGAAAGACTATGAAGCGCCGAAGGTTTCCGTCAAGGGCCATGAGGGCGAGGAGCTTTCTTCGCTCGCACCGGGTGCCTACGAGCTTGAAGCATCCGGCGGCTCGGCCGCGAACTACGAGTTCGCCTCGTATGCGAACGGCACGCTCACCGTGCTGCCTGTCGGCCAGGCTCCCGTGCCGGCGCCTATCGAAGGGCTGGCCTATACGGGTGTCGAGCAGCGGGGCGTCGCGGAGAGCGAGGCCTACGAGCTTTCGGGCGACGTAGCCGCCACCAACGCCGGCGACTACGTAGCCACGGCGACGTTGAAGCCCGGCTACGTGTGGGCCGACGGAGAGGCTTCTGCAAGCCGCGACATCGCGTGGTCCATCGCCAAGAAGAAGGTCGCGCGCCCGCAGGCCGCATCGGGGCTGAGCTATACGGGCGCCGAGCAGCAGGGCGTGGCATCTTCCGATGACTACGAGCTTTCCGGCGATTGGAAGGCCACGCATGCCGGCGCCTACACGGCGACGGCCACGATCGCCGATGCCGGCAACCTCGAGTGGGCGCCTGCGCGCGCAGGCATCGTCGCCCGTGCGGTTTCGGCGCTGCGCGGGCCTGCGCCCGGTGCGCCTTCCGTGACCATTCCCTGGTCCATAGGCAAGGCGACCCTTGCGGCCTCCTATGCGGGCGAGACCATCGAGCCGGGCGGAAGCCCGGCCTACGCCGTGACCGTCACGGGCTTCGTCGGCGGGGAAGATGCCGCCACGGCCTCGGGCTACACGGCTCCCTCCGTCACGCCTGTGCCCGCCGCCTCGCTTGCATCCGAGGGGTCGTTCGAGCTCTCTCCCGCAGGCGGCGCTGCAGACGACTACGACTTCTCGTACGCTTCCGGCACGCTTACCGTGAAGAAGGCCAAGGCGCCCGCGCCCGATCCGAAGAATCCTTCGAATACGCCGGGCGCAACGGACAAACCCGGCAGCACCGACGCATCCAAGCATGCCGACGACGGGAAGAAGGATTCCGACGATACGTCGAAGAAGCCGGCCATTCCTCGGACCGGTGACGCCGCGGGCGTTCTGCCTGCCGCCTGCGCCGCGCTCGGTTCCGTTCTCGTGGCGGGCGGGGCGGTCGCGTTGAGGCGCCGCATGCGCTCTTAGCCGATCGATGCGATATTCCCAGGCCCGATCCTCTGCGATTCGGACCTGGAAACCCGGGCCGCGGTACATCTGCGGTCCGGGTCGGGGTTCCGGGCTGCAGTTTCATCTGCCGCCTGGGTTCGGGGTTCCGGGCCGCGGGTTTTCTCCTTCCTGACCGCGGTCCGGATTTTCTTCGAACGGCGTAGCTTTCGTCCTTTGCTTCTGGCTCCGACTCCACATATATTGAGTTCTGAGAGTCCCAAAGGGTCGTCCTCCCGCTCGGGGAGGCGGTTCCTTTACCTGTTCATGCCTGCTTTCTTGATCTGCTTGATCGCAAGGAATGCCAGGATGCCGATGATGGCGGCCATGACGATCGATCCGCCGGGCCGCACGTCGTATTGGTACGAGAACACGAGCCCCGACATGGTGTAGACGATGCCGAGCAGCACCGCGACGATGCAGGTCTGCCGATAGCTGCGGCAGAGGATGAGCGCGGTCGCCACCGGCAGCGTTACCAACGATACGACGAGCAGCGCGCCGACGACCTTGCAGGCCAAGCCGATCATGATCGCGGAAAGCGCTGTGAACAGGCCGTCAACCACGCGCGCATCGACGCCTGCGATGCGGGCGAGCGTGCGGTCGATGGCGATGTCGGACAGCCCGGCATACAGCACGACGCTCAAGGCCACCGTGAACAGGGTGGCTGCGGCCGTGCCGACAAGGTCGGCGGAGGTCACCGACGATATGGATCCGAACAGGTACGACTCGAAAGTGTTGCCGCCGGGAGCAAGGTCTGCGAGGATGACCGCGAGGCCGAGGCCCGCGCTCATGATGATGGCGACGGCCATATCGCCGAACTGGGGAAGGCGCGTGCGCACCGCCTCGATGGAGAACCCCGCGACGACGCAGCTCGCCACGGCGCCCCATACGGGGTCGAACCCGAAGATGAGGCCCAGACCGACCCCGGTGAGCGATACGTGGGAAAGCGCGTCGCTGACCATGGAGGTCTTGCGGTTGATCATGACGATGCCGATGAGCGGCAGGGCGATGGCGAACATCATCCCCGCCATGAGGGTCCGCCGCATGAATTCGAACTCAAGCATGCTCGACCATCCTTCCGTCTACGATCCGATAGCTTGCGTCCAGCGGCACATGGTCGCGTATGAGCTGGAACTCATGCGAGATGATGAGGCAGGTGATCGTGCGCTGCTCCTTGATGTGCGCCAGAAGCTCGAGGAACTTGATCTTGCTGTCGCTGTCCACGCCCGCGGTCGGTTCGTCGAGCACAAGGAGCCTCGGGTCGTTCACGAGGGCCCGGCAGATCATGACGCGCTGCTGCAGGCCGCCGGAGAGCTGGTTGAAGGGCGTGCGCGCGTATCCTTCGAGCCCCATGCGCGCAAGCGCCGCATCGGCCACGGCGTAGTGGCGCCTGCGCGGTATGCGAACGATGCCGAACTGACGGTAGAGCCCCTGCACGACGATTTCGCGGCAGGTGGTGGGGAAGGCGACGGCCCCGAGGACGTTGGCCTGGGGAACGTAGCCGATCCAGGTGAGGTCGTCGTAGGCCTTGATGCTCTTCCCGAAGAGCTCGATTGTACCCGCATCCGGTTTGAGCTCTCCGAGCACGAGCTTCATGAGCGTCGACTTGCCCGATCCATTCTCGCCGGTCAGGCAGCAGAACGCTCCCTCGGCGACGGTGAACCCCAGGTCTTTGAGAACGGGCTGCGCCGTATAGCCGAAGCTGAGGTTCGATACCCTGATGGCATCCATGCGTATCCTTTCATAATAGGTTTCTTCTCGTGGGTGCCGAGATGCGCGCGTCGCACATCCCGCGAGATTCGCTGCGGGGCTCGCCGAGGCGTTCGAGGCGCGCGGCAGGCCGTGCCGAGATGCGTCCTGAGCCATGGCTTCGCGCTCCCGATCGAACCGGGATGCGTGCTTCGAAACAATGCCGAGGCACTCGAAGCGCGCTTCGGACAACGCCGAGGCTCCCAAGGCTCGCTTTGGGAGCCCATGTCGAAGCGCGCCTATACCAGCGATTGGTAGATGGCCTCGATATTGGCGCGCATGATCTCGACGTAGCCGTTCATCTGGGCGCCCTGCTCTTCGCTGACGTATTCCATGGATGCGAGCGGCACGGCCTTCCCGCCGATTTCGTTGGCCACGGTCTCGGCATCTTTGGGATTCGCGCCCAGCTCGTAGAACACCGTGGTGGTGCCGTGCTCCTTGCAGAAGTCCACGGCCTTGCGCACGGTTTTGAGCGCAGGCGACTCGGTCGAGGTGAGCCCCTGCAGGGGGAAGTGCTTGATGTCGAGGTCGCGGCAGAGGTAGGCGTACGCGTTGTGGGTGACGACGAATTCGCGGCGCGTCAGATCCTTGAACTTCTCCTGGTAAGACGCATCGAGTTCGGTGATGCGCGCCACGACATCGACTTTGCGCTGGTAGAAATCCGACTTCTGATCGGGCCGGATTTCGCAGAGGCGATCGTGGATGGCGTTGCAGTAACGTTTGGCGTTCAGGAGCGACAGCCAGGAATGCGGGTCGTAGCTTACCTTGTCGGTGCCCGACGAGGATCCTTCCATGAGCTGCTTCGTCGGGATCTCGTCGCCGTTCTCGCGCGTCACCAGCCGATAGGAAAGCAGGTTCGCGCTCGCGCGGTCGGAAAGCAGGATCCAGTCGTCGCCCTCGGGCAGCGTGAAGCCGATGTATCCGCTCTCATGTCCCATCTCCAAGGCGTAGACCGCGCCGTCCTCGACCTCGATGGTGTCGTGCTGGGCGACGGTCCGGCCCTTCTCGCTCATGATGGCGCGTCCGCGCTTCGCGAGCTCGGCTTCGGATGTGTTCGCATCGGCCCTGAAGAAGGCGACGCGCATGATGTCTTGGTGCGTGTGGCCGAATTCGAAGCCGTAGGTTCCGGGGCCGACCCCGAGGCTCGCGATGTATTGGAACTCGCCCATGGCGGCCGCACCCTTGTAGGTGATGAGATCGATGCCGTCCGCAAGCGTGAGCACGGGCAGGTCGGGAAGGTTGTCGCGCACCTGGTCGACCCAGTGCTCCATGTTGGCGCCGTTCACGACCAGCAGATCGGCGCGGGAGAGGTCTTTGAGGTTCTTGGGCGTGGGCTCCCAGACGTGGGGGTCTTTGTTCGTCGGCATGAAGGCGTGCAGCTCCACGGCATCTCCCGCCACTTCGCGCACCAGGTCGTATACCGGGTAGAAAGAGGCGTAGACCACCGGTCGCGCCTGGGCGGAGGCCTTGGAACCGGCACCGTCCGCACAGGAGGGAAGCAGGGCGGCGCTCGCGATGCCTGCGCCCACGTAGCCGCAGACGCGAAGGAATTCTCTGCGCGTGTGATTCATGATGCGTGCGTTCTCCTCAACGGTAAGGGGCGCCTTTCGGCGCCCCTCGCTGCGTTATTCTTTGATCTCGTCCTTGATCTGGTCGATCGTGGAGCTGGGGGCTACGAAGGTCGGATACCAGTCGTCTTTGCCCATCAGCTCGTCGACGTCATTGCCGTAGCGCATGTGGAAGTGCGTGAGCTCCTCCTCGCCATGGACGGGCATCATGAGGAGAACGGGGTATTTCGCGTCGGCCTCCTTGGCCTTGAAGACATCCCACTCCAGCTCGTGGCCGCCGTGCATGACCTTTTTGGAGTCGACGCACTCGTAGGTGGCCTTGGCGATCTCGGCGCCGCCCTCGGATTCGAATCCGTCAAGGAAGCTCACGGTGTCGCCTTCGATCTTCAGGCCGTGGAATTCGCACGAGCGCTTCTCTTTAAGCTCGGCCTTCACATCTTCCGCCGTGGTCTTGTTCATTTTCGCGGCTTCGTCGTAGGCGTCGGCGACTTCGTCCTTGTCGAGGTAGGAACTGAAGTCGTTCCAGGTGCCCTTCCATCCGGCGAGGGTGGTCTTGGCGGCGGAGGCCTCGTCCATGGCGGCGGGCTGGGAGGCCATCGTTTCCTGCGACATGTCCTCGGCCTGATCCTTTTCCGCCTGCCCTGCGCATCCTGCCAGTGCGAGGGCTATGCCGACGGCCGCCGTTGCTCGACAGACCTTGTTGAGTGCTTTCATGGTATGCTCCTTGCATTGTCGGGGGAAGTTAAATGTTAACCTTGGCTAACTTCTGACGCGAAATACTGAATCCTCCACGCCGTCCATGCAAGTGCCTTCACATATTCTTGATAATTCTGGCGGTCGCCTGGATCTTGATGATTCCGGCGACCGCCTGGATGCAGGCCCCCCTATGGTTGCGTGATGTCGACCTGCTGGAAGCGCGCCTCTTCCTTCTGCGCGAACTCGTCCGACAAAGGCGCTCCGAGCATGAACTCGCTGATCTCGTCGAGCTTCTTCTCGGGATCGACGTCCGAGAACGTATCGGGGTAGGCCACCGATCCGACCTGGTAGCAGTTCGCAAGCGCCAGCTCCACGTTGGTCGAGTAGAAGCGGTAGGAGATGAGCGAATAGGTCTTGCCTTCCTTAACCGCGTTCAGCGCGTCGAAGTACGCGGGGTTCGAGGCGTAGTCTTCCTTGACCAGCGGGAGGTTGCTGCTTTCTATGAACACGTATGAAGGCTGCGCGCTCGAAACCGCTTCCAGATCGATGGAATAAGGTCCGTTCGCACCCTGGCCGTCCGCAACGTTCGCGATGCCGCAGACGTCGAAGGGCGGGAACAGGGCTTCGGTGCCGTCGAACCCGTGCCCGCCGCGGAAGCTGATGCCCGCGGCATAGGCCGAGACCGTTCCTGCCGACTTCGATGCCGCCGAACGGGCTTTCAGATCGGACTCGAGATCCTTGATATAGTCGACGACCTCGTGCGCGCGTTCTTCGCGGCCGAGCACCTTTCCGAGGAAGAGGAGATTGTCGTAATAGTCCTGCCCGAAGAAGGTCTCGGGCTGGTCGAGGCAGACCACGGGGATTCCCGTCTTCTGCTGGAGCGCGTCCGCCGCATCGGCTTCAAGGCCGTCGGCGACGATGACCTGCGGCGCCGCTTCCATGATGGCTTCTTCGTTCGGCGTAACGCCCTTCGACCCTCCGTCGCCGATCACGGGGAGCTTCTCGAAGGTCGCATGGTTGACATGCCGGTACGCGCACTGGACGTAATCTTCGTGTTCGGATTCCTCCACGCCGACCACCTTGTCGACGGCCTGGAGATAGCACACGGGGCGCAGGCTGATGCCGACGCAGACGATTCTCTGCACGTCCTGCGGCACGTCTACGGTGCGGCCGCGCATATCCACGACCGTCATCATGGCGGACGCGGCATCTTCCGTTTCGCCGCCGTCGTTCGTCTCCGCGCACCCCGCGAACGCCATCGCCGCGAGGGCGAGCATGATCGCGCAGGCGATCACCGCCATTCGTGCGGCCCAACCGTGTCTGATTTCCACCGGAGTTCCTTTCTCGAAAGTATTATGAATTATAATTCCGTAACACTTCAGCGATGCTATCATGCTTTCGCGTACAGTGATACGAAAATAAAAAAAGTAACATCGCTATAAGGAGGGCGGCATGAACGCCTCGATGGACGATGACGTGCCGGCCTGTCGTCCGGCCGATGGTCGGGTGGACGAGATTCTTCGGGTCCAGCGAACGGCCGAGCGGCGATGCATCGCGACCATAGCGGTTCTCGTCGCTCTCATGCTTGCATCCGCTGCGGCCGAACTCTCCTGCGGAGCGTCGGGCATCGGCATAGGCGAGATCATGGCGGCGCTGTTTGGCCAAGGCCAGTCGACCGATGTCGCGGCCGTGCGTTCCATCAGGCTTCCACGCGTCGTATGCGCTCTTGTCGCGGGCTCCGGGCTCGCCTTGGCGGGCGCGGTTCTCCAAAGCGTGCTCGAGAATCCTCTGGCCTCGGCGTCTACGGTCGGTATTTCCCAAGGCGCCTCGTTCGGCGCCAGCCTCGCCATCATCGTCGTGGTGCCTGCGCTTGCAGGATCGGCATCCGGCATAGGCATGGGCGCGATCGCGCTGTTCGCGTTTGCGGGCGCCATGGCGTCGAGCATCATCGTGCTTCTGTTCTCCCGGCTCGGCGGCATGCGTCCGGAAAGCATCGTGCTCGTCGGCGTCGCCCTCTCCGCGCTCTGGGGCGGCTCGTCGACCATCATGCAGTACTTCGCCAGCGACGTCGAGCTTACGAAGGCCGTCTTCTGGCAGTTCGGCGATTTGGGACGGGCGACCTGGAGCCAGATAGGATTCATGGCAGCCGTGTGCGCGTGCTGCGGGGCATACTTCTTCATGAATCGATGGAATTACAACGCGCTGCAGAACGGCGCCCACGCGGCCAGCGGCTTGGGCGTGGATCTTGCGCGCACGCGCGTGGCGAGCGTGGCCGTCGCCTCGCTCACGGCGGCGGCCGTGGTCTCGTTCGTCGGTCTCATCAGCTTCATCGGCCTTATCGCACCCCACATCGCCCGCAGGGTCGTAGGCAGCGACTATCGGTATCTGCTTCCGGCGTCGCTCGTGCTCGGTGCCGTGATCATGCTGGGAAGCGATCTTGCGGCCCGCATGGTCATCTCGCCCGTGATCCTTCCTATCGGGGCGATCACATCCTTCCTGGGCGCGCCCTTCTTCCTCGTGCTTCTGTATCGGGGGTATGCGCGATGAATAGGGAATCCATGACCGCATGCGGGCTCGCGTATTCCTATCCGCGCTGCGCATGCAACGTGTTCGAGAATATCGACGTGCATGTAGAACCGGGGTCGTTCATGGCGATCCTCGGCAATAACGGGGCGGGGAAGTCCACGTTGCTCGACCTGCTTGCCGGTATCGCCCGCCCCTCTGAGGGCGAGGTGTCGGTCTGCGGACAGGCGATCGCCTCGATGAGCCGTCGGCAGATAGCCCGGCATATCGCCTATGTGAGCCAGCAGCAAACCGTGCCGCACCTCACCGTGTACGACGAGGTGCTCTTGGGAAGGCGCCCGCATGTCGGTTGGGGGTTGACCGATCACGACAGGGAAGTCGCCGCGCGGGCCATCGCCCGTCTCGGATTCGAGGGGTATTCCCGGAGGTATTGCGACGAGCTTTCGGGGGGCGAGCGCCAGAAGGCGTTCATCGCGCGCGCCCTCGCCCAAGAACCGAAGGTCCTGATCCTGGATGAACCTACGAGCGCGCTCGACCCCAAGAACCAGCTCGAGGTGCTGCGGCTCATCCGCGACGTCACGCATCGGGACGGCCTTGCGACCATCGCCGTGCTCCATGACGTCAACCTGGCGCTGCGTTTCTGCGACGAGTTCCTGCTCGTGAGAAACGGCGTCCCTGTGGCCTGCGGCGGCCGTGAGGTCGTGGATTCACGGAACCTGTCCGAGACCTATGGCGCTTCGTTCAACGTGATCGAAGTCGACGGGATGCGCATCGCGCTTCCTGCGGCCTGCTGAAGAGAGAAAGGATACGGCCATGAACATCGAGAGGTACGATACCGCGATTCTGTTCGACGAGGAACGCATCGCGCTCAGCTGGAAGAGCGAGGATGCCGGTTATCGCGGGCAGGAGGTATGGGATGCCGCCGCGCCGAACTTCGCGAAGATGCCGATTCCGACCGGCGACGACCCGTTCATACGCATGCTTGACGACGAGGTGGAGTTCACGCCGGACATGAGGGTTCTGGATATCGGATGCGGAAGCGGCATCTACGGCCTTGCCCTCGCATCTCGGGTGGGAGAAGTGGTCGGCATCGACATCTCCCCGAAGATGATAGAGGCCGCCCGCGAGAAGGCATGCGCCCTCGATGCGCGCAACGTGCGGTTCGTCCAGGGCGATTTTCGAGACATGGCGTTCGATGGGGGCTTCGACCTCGTGTTCGCGCATATGACGCCGGCGATCGGGGATGCCGAGGCGTTCCTGAAGATGATGTCGCTGGCGAAGCGGTGGTGCTATTTCGCGCGGCCCGTCCGCAGAACCGACGAAGTCCTCTTCGAGGCGCGCAGACGCTGCGGTCTGCCGGAGTCCCGCGATCCCTTCGATACGGATTTCCTCAGCGCGTTCTCGCTTGCATGGCTACGAGGATATACGCCCGAAATACGTCGGTATCACGACGTGTGGAATACCGATCGGCCGCTTGAGGAGGCGATTCGCCTGTATGCCGACCGCCTGGTATCGACATCTCTCGACGAAGGGCGGAAAGCCGTCGTCGAAGAATACCTTCGGTCGATCGCGCAGGAAGGCATCGTGCGCGAGCATATCGAGACCACCGTCGTGATGATGGGCTTCTGCATAGACGAGGGGCGGCCCGCTTAAGTCGCGTGCCGCCCCTCGATCGCCGTTGAGGCTTAAGATGCCTTAGATCTCGGCCTTCCAGAGGCCGTGGAGGTTGCAGTACTCGTAGGCCGCGACGGCTTCGTCGCCCTCGACGAGCGCGAACTCGGCGACGGGCTCCTGTCCGGCGGAAAGCTCGACCTTCTGGAAGCCGTTCTTGGTCTCGAGGACGACCCAGGAGATGTGGTGCTCCTCGAGCATCGGGTGGGCGACTTCGCCGACTTTGACGGTGACCTTCGAGCCCTCGACCGTGACGACGGGGACGTGCTTCTCGGTAGCCGCGTCGGTCGTGTTAGGGATAAGCTCGGTCATCTCCGTGCCGCAGCAGACGACGCGCGGGCCCTTCTCGACGAAATACATGATGATGTTGCCGCAATCGGCGCTGGAATAGAACTTCATGATGTCCTCCTTTTTTCCGGCCCATACGGGCCTTTCATGGGATTCCCCGCAACAGCGCGCCTGGGAATCGCACAGATGTCGCGGGATTGGTTCGCGGATGGAATCCATGCGTTTCATCCCCGAATCCATCACGCTCATTATCGCTCGTTTTCCGCCGCACTCATATGGGATTCGAAGATGCTATTGAATTGGTCACAATTACATCAAATGCAATCGAAAATGAGGAAGGGGAGCCGATGCTTCGGATAGGCCCCATGGCCTCGAGATTTCCCACGCATGAAAAAGACGGACGGCTCGCTTAGGGGATGGGAGCCGTCCGTCTTCAAGGGGCGCCGTCTGCATCGCGGGAAAGGGGAGGAAAGGGGGTCGCGATGCATGCGGCTTTCGGGTATGCAAGGATCGAGTCGGCGCCGTGCGTCGGCCGAAAGGGTGCGAGGCGTATGGCTTGCGCGCATCCGTACGTGCGCCCGGATGCATCCGCCCATCTCCTTTCGATTCATAAAAGATAGCATAAAATAAAATTGCATACAATTTAAAACAGGGAAGAATAGCACGTGCGCACAAGGATTCCACAACCTATACTTTGAGCCATCGGCACATCCTCGAGAAAGGATTCCCATGGCAGAGGAATACACGTTCGCGTCATTCGACGGCACGGAGCTCTTCGGCAAGACCGATGCGGTCGACACGCCGCTCGCGGCCGTCGTCATCGTGCACGGGCTGTGCGAGCATCAGGGGCGCTACGATTATCTGACCATGCGTCTGAACGCGCAAGGGTACACGGTGTACCGCTTCGACCATCGCGGGCACGGGCGCAGCGGCGGCCAGAAGGTCTATTACGCGTCCTTCGACGATATCGCGAAGGATACCGACGTCGTGGTCGATCGCGCCATCGAGGAGAATCCCGACCTGCCGGTCTTCATGGTGGGTCACAGCATGGGCGGGTACTGCGCCGCGCTCTATGCACACCTGTTCCCGGGCAAGGTGGACGGCTTCGTTCTGTCGGGAGCCTGGACGCGCGACAACAAGCATATGTGCGACGGCGCCCTTGCGACCGACGAACCCGATCTGACCTATATGCAGAACGAGCTATCCGGCGGCGTATGCTCGGATCCCTCGGTCGGCGAGCGCTACATGGCCGATCCGCTGGTCGTCAAGGAGATGTCGCTCGGACTTTTCCGCGCGCTGCATGAAGGTCACGAATACATGCGCGCCCATGCGGCCGATTTCGTCGACCCGGTGCTCATCCTGCATGGCGGCGACGACGGCTTGGTAGCCCCGAAGGATTCCCTGGAGCTCTACGAGCAGATCGCCGCGGAGGATAAGAGCCTGCGCATCTACGCGGGCCTGCTCCATGAGATTTTCAACGAGTACGACAAGGACGCTGTCATCGAAGACGCCCTCGATTGGCTGAACGCCCATGCCGATGCCTACTATCTCGATGCGCACGAGTGCGATGAGGAGGATTCCGCGGTATAGCGATCCGCAAAGAGGGGGCCACGCTCGCCGAGACGACGATGGGTGCGAGCGTGGCCGTAATGGCGCCCGTGCGCCGAGTGCAAGCGCGACACGGGGGGAATCGGTGCGCTCGGGGGAATCGGCGCCGGCCATGGGTTATGCGGTCTTGAAATCCCCTTTTCGCTTCGAGATTTTCTTGGGTTCGATCTCGTATCGAACGTAATTATTCTCGAATGAGAATATTATATCGTAAGTGACGGGTAGAAGGGAATACCTGAATCGCTGCGAATTTCGGCATTCGGGCATGCAGGGATGCGACGGATGCGGCTTGCCCGGCGCGGTTCCTTGGAAACCAGGCCTATCGAATCCGCCATGCGGAAATCGTGAATTCAGCGCTCCCATTTCTTAATGAGATTCATTCCTATTAAAATAACGGCATCCGAAGAGTTCGATCGCTTCGGTATCGAACGTACCCGCACGATGCGTGCGGGTACCCGCCATCACGACCTCAAGGAGGATCCATGTCACTCATCGGCAAGGAAGTATCCGATTTTTCCGTCCAGGCCTACCAGAACAATGAATTCAAAACCGTCACCAAGGCCGACACGCTTGGCCATTGGTCGGTGTTCTTCTTCTATCCGGCCGACTTCACCTTCGTCTGCCCGACGGAGCTCGAAGATCTCGCGAATTCATACGACGAGTTCAAAGCCGCCGGTTGCGAAGTGTATTCCGTCTCCTGCGACACCGAGTTCGTCCACATGGCGTGGCACCAGGAATCCAAGGCCATCGGCAAGGTCGACTACCCGATGCTCGCCGACCCGGCGCAGGCGCTTGCGCGTGATTTCGAGGTTCTGATCGACGGCGCCGGCCAGGCCGAGCGCGGCGCCTTCATCGTCGACCCCGAGGGCCGCATCCAGTCGTATCAGGTGAACGCCGGCGGTGTCGGCCGCAATGCCGCCGAACTGCTGCGCCTCGTGCGTGCATGCCAGTTCGTCGCCGAGCATGGCGATCAGGTCTGCCCTGCGCGCTGGGAGCCGGGCGCCGACACGCTCAAGCCTGGTGTCGACCTGGTGGGTGCTCTGTAGGATTTCGAACAAGGCTGCGGCTGCAGCGGCATGCCCGTTGCAGCCGTTTTCCAGACCGAACGGCGAAGGAGGCCGGCCCCGGAACATTCGGGACCGGCCTCCTTGTTCATGCGCAACAGCGCTTTCGAATGCAGACGGGGGCTATAGGACGGGATGCGTGTCCGCAAGATAGGCATATCCCCTGATGGATCATCATGCTCCATTCGTTCGAGTCGGTGAAGAGGCGCACGACCGCCCAACCCAAGCTCGATTGCGGCCATGCCCAAACGGGTGCGGTGCGGTACCGCCTATCCATACGCGATCGAAACCTCGAATCCCGAGCGAACCTCGCCTTGCTGCTCCGCATGGCCTCGTAGAACTGGATGCTTTGCGTAGTCGTGGCGGGGATGGACGATCTTGCCACGCTCTTTCGATTCCATCTCGCCTTCTCGGGGTTTTTGTCCAAATGGAACAGTTGCGTCTTGATGGGCTAGGAGAATGACGCGAGACGGGTATCATGCAATCAAATATTAGTCTTACCTAACTATTAAGCGAGGAGCATCTATGCAGAAGACGAATACGCAAGAAGGGCGGCGTTTAAAAGGTCGCGACCTCATCACTACAGGCATCTTCCTGGCCATCTATTTCATCTTGATGATGATTCCCATGATTATATCGGGCATCCATCCGATTCTCTGGGTGTTGTTCCCCGGCTTTGCGGGAATCCTCTGCGCCGTGCCATTCATGCTGCTGTGCGCTCGCGTGCAGAAGCCCTTCTGCGTGCTCATCATGGGTATCGTGATCTGCCTGCTCTTCGCCATGACCGGTTATTTCACTCTTGCGGTCGTCATGGTTTTGTGCACAGCGGCTATCGCCGAGGTTATCCGCTGGCGCACAGGCTACGCAAGCTACCTCGGAAACGCCGTCGCATATGTGTTCTTCGCCTACGGCATGACGTGCTCGCCTCTGCCTATCTGGCTCTACAACGAATCGTTTATGGCCCAGATTTCCAATCAGGGCATGTCGGCCGAATACGTTACTGCCTGCGCGCAGGTGTCCGACCCCCTATACATGGCCATCTGCCTGATGTTCACGGCGGTGGGTGCCATCATCGGAGTCGCTCTGACGCGCATGCTGTTCAAGAAGCATTTCACCAAAGCCGGGCTGGCATAAATGGCGCAGCGACCATCGGGCATCCTGCGGCTTGATCCCCGCACTCATATGGGTCTGCTGCTGATGATGACGCTTATCGCCTTCATCGTGAAGCCATTTGCCCTGGAGGCGGGCTTGGTTGCTGCGCTTGCGCTCCTGCAGGTACTGTGCGGCCATGCGAAAATGGCTGTGGGTTACATTGCGCTGTTCGCCCTGATCGTTTGGGCCCTTGATTACGCGTTCGCCGCAGGCGCCGCGGTGTTCCTGACGTCATTCGTCTACAGTTTCACTTTGGCACGTCGGGCTTTCGAGGTGTTCATGGTGGGTACGCTGATGATCGCAGACAACTCCGTGCATCGCATCACGGCCGCCATGCGTACGTTGCATTTCCCTGAAGCCATCCTCATCCCCTTTGCGACAGGCCTGCGCTATTTCCCCATGTTAGGACAGGAAATCGGCCACATCCGCGACGCGACGCGCCTGCGCGATATACCTGCTTCGATGCGCGTGGAGGCGTTCTTCGTGCCGCTGATGATATCGGCCGCTACCACAGCTGACGAGCTGTCTCGGGCCGCCGTGTGTCGCGGCATCGACAACCCGGCGCCTCGCAGCGACACCGAGCGCCTGCTCTTGAGCGCGGCAGACTGGGCTATTCTGGCGATAGGCGCCATCGTGTGCCTATTCGTTCTTCTCAGATACGGAACCGGACTATGCTAGACGCGGTTGCGACATTGCGCGATGTGGGTTGCACGACGCAGAACGCAGCCTTGCTCGAAGGTGTCGATCTCAGCGTGGCACCAGGCGAATGCGTCTGTCTGTGCGGTCCGAGCGGTTCGGGCAAGACCACCGTGACCAAGGTTATCAATGGGCTCATACCCTCCTTCGAGATAGGCATCGAGCGCACTGGCAACGTGGAGGTGTGCGGTCTTGATCCAGCCGCATGCGAGACCTACGAGCTTGCGGGCAAGGTGGGCTCGGTATTTCAGAATCCCAAATCGCAGTTTTATCATCTGACCTCGGACGATGAGCTTGCGTTCGGCCTTGAGAACGCGGGTGCCGACGCGGATCGCATCGAGGCGCGCCGAGCCAAGGTCGTGGCCGAGATGGGTATAGAGCACCTGTTAGGCCGCAACGTCTCCAAGATGAGCGGCGGCGAGAAGCAGGCTCTGGTGTTCGCATCGGTGGCCATCGCAGACCCAGAGGTGTACGTGCTCGACGAGCCGACGGCCAACCTCGATGACAAGGCGGTGCGCACGCTGCACGATCAGATTGCCCACGTGCTTTCCCAAGGCAAGGCGGTTATTGTGGCCGAGCACCGCCTGGCGTTTTTGTCCGACCTTGTGACCAGGGCTTGTCTTCTTGAAAACGGGCGGATCGAGCGCACCATGACCGCAAGCGAATTCACGATGCTTGCCGATGAGCAGCGCTCCGCCATGGGCTTGCGTGCGACCGACCCCTCCCAAGAGCCGCAGCTGAGCATATCGCCGGTTCCCTCGGCGGACGCTCACCCTCTGTCTGCGGGCCTTTCGGTACGGGGCTTTGCGACCATACGCAAGAAAGCCGCAGTGTCGGCGCCTATCTCCCTTGATGTGAAACCAGGCGAAATCGTGGGCATCGTTGGTGCGAACGGCTCGGGTAAGACATCGCTTCTACGCGGCCTTGCGGGTCTCGAGAAGCACACGGAGGGTGTGGTTTTCCTGAACGGTGAGCCCTTGACGCGCAGACGGCGCATCAAGACCTGCTCGATGGTGATGCAAGATGTGAACCACCAGCTATTCGCCGACAGCGTGTTCAACGAATGCGAACTCGCTTGCGAAAACGAGGTGCAGATCCGTGAAACGCTTGCCCTGCTTGACCTCGTTGGGTTGGAAGAGCGTCACCCGCTCGCGCTTTCCGGCGGGCAGAAGCAACGCCTTGCCATTGCAGTGGCGATGCTCTCCGGGCGCCCCATCGCGCTGTTCGACGAACCAACCAGTGGACTGGACTTCAGGCACATGGTGGAAACAAGCGAACTTTTGGGCCGTCTTGCCGCCGAGAGCGCATGCGTGGTCGTCGTCTCGCACGACACCGAGCTTCTTGCGCGATGCTGCACCCGTATTCACGAACTAGCACCGTAAAGGAGCGCTCCATGGCAGCCTACGACGCAAGCCAACTTGCCTCGACCTTCACTGATAAGGAATGCTCCGATACCGCCTTGGAGCAGACCTACCGAGCGATAGACGCCGAGACCAGTTTTTCCGTCGAAACCGTGGGTGGCGAACGCGTCATCCGCGTCTCTAACGAAACAGGCGAGGGCATAATGCGCTTCGCGACCATCATGCCTGGCGTGCACCTCGCCTTCAACGACTTCAACATGGCATCGTGCTTTTCGAGATTTTCGTCCAGCGAGGGTCATCTGTCGGTCAACTACTGCAAGTCAGGTCGCATCGAAGAGGCCTTGCCGGGAGGCTCGCATTCCTACATGTCGCAAGGCGATTTCAAGATATTCGACTTCGAGCATCATGCGGGAACCTATTATTTCCCCACGAGGCACTACCGGGGTATTGCCATCGATTTCGATATCAAGGAGTGTCAAACCGCATTCGCCCGGGCATTCGACGGCTTTTCGGTCGATGTGACAGCCTTGCGGGCGAAGTACTGCCAAGGCCATGTGCCCTACGTAATCCACGATTTCGAAGAAGGAGAGCGCATCTTCGGCGGGCTCTACGACGTGGGGTGTTGCAAGTTCAAAACCTATGCCCAGGTGGCGGCGCTCGATACCCTCGTCATCTTGGACCGACTTGAATACCGCGAGAACAACCAATCCTTAGGGTACTTCGACCATTCGCAGGTGGAGAAGGCGAAAAGAGCCGCGTCCATCATGGTGGACAACCTTGCGCGCTCCTACACGGTCGAGCAACTATCCGAACTTGTGGGACTTCCGATCACCACGTTCAAGACCTGCTTCAAGGGCGTGTTCGGGTCTCCTCCCTACGGTTATCTGAGAGCCCATCGGATGGACCGCGCCGCCCAGATGCTGCGCGACACCAATCAGCCCATTGCCGACATCGGTGTTGCCGTAGGCTACAACAGCCCATCGAAATTCTCTGCAGCCTTCAAGACGGTAATGGGGCAGACGCCCTCGCAGTATCGTCGCTCTTCTGTGACGGCGCCGAATGAAGGCATGCGGGCAAAGGCGCTTGCGAACAGCGCATCAAGCTCGCTTGTGCGCAATGAAACCTTCGAATAAAAGGATCAGCCAGGTGAAATCCACAACGGAAGCAGCCGTTCAGCAGAACAGAGGCACCGCCGACACGCAGGCGGCGCCTTCCGCGCAGGAAGACGTCCGCCAGAAGAAGGACACGAAGGGCTGGTTGAAAACCCTGCTGCGGTTCGCATCGCATTGTCGGGGACGTATGGCGATCGCCGAGTTGTTCTCTGTATTGAGCGTGTTCTCGGGCCTTGTGCCCTATTACGGCGTCTACCGCATCATCGACGCTGTCGCTTCGGCACCGAATGACGGCGCCGTTCCGTGGGATGCGGTGCTGCTGTGGACGGCCGCCTCTGCCGCCGCATACGTTGCCAAACAGCTGTTGTTCGCGGTGTCCACCATCAATTCCCACATTTCCGCCTATACCATCCTGGCCCAGCTGCGAGCCTCTATTGCCAAGCGTCTGACGAATGCATCGGTTGGCACCGCGCAGGCGAAGTCCGTTGGAAGGCTGAAGGATACCGTGGTGGATCGCATCGAACAGATCGAGGTGCCGCTCGCCCACATGATTCCCGAGCTTTCGGCCAATCTTCTGCTGGCGGTCGTTATCGCGATCTGGATCATCCTCATTGACTGGCGGCTTGCCTTGGCGTGCTTGGCCACGCTTCCCATCGGCCTTGCCATCATGGCCATCGGTTCCGGCGACTACTACAAGATGTATGGCGGCTACCTTGCCAAGCAGGACCACGTCAACTCCGTGGTGGTGGAGTATATCAAGGGAATTCGCGTGGTGAAGGCGTTCAACCAGACTACGAGCTCGTATAAGAAGTTCGCCGATGCGGTGTCGGGCTTCCTGACTTACACCATCGAATGGATGAAGATGGCTCGCGTCGCCATGGCAGCCTCGACGTCTATCCTTCCCACGACGCTTTTCGGCGTGGTGCCCGTGGGGGTTTTCCTCTATCTGGCAGGGGCGCTCACGCCAGGCGAATTCGGGCTTGCCTGCATGCTCGCGCTTGCCGTAGTCGCACCGATTACCTACTCGGGAGCCTCATTCAATGAGATGAACCTGATCGCATTCGCCATAGCGGACGCGCGCGATTTCCTCAATCTGCCCGAGTTGGTCCAACGCGAACAGGAGGCGCAGGTTGCAGGTTCGGATATCTGCTTTAACGATGTGCGATTCTCCTACGAAGAAGGCGTCGAGGTAATCCATGGCGTGTCGCTTGAGATTCCCGAAGGGTCGTTTGTGGCGCTCGTCGGGCCGTCTGGCTCAGGTAAGTCAACCCTAGCCCGGCTGGCGGTGCGTCATTGGGATGTGGATTCGGGCAGTATAGCCATTGCCGGCCAAGACATCCGCGATATGCCGCTGTTCCAGCTCTCAGGCTTGGTGAGCTACGTTTCCCAGAGCGACTACCTGCTGGATGGCACCCTTAGGGACAACGTGGCTTTAGGAAAGCCTTCTGCTGCAGACGAGGAGATTCACCGGGCGATTGAGGCGGCCGGCTGCGAGGAGTTCGTGTCGCGCCTTGAGAAGGGTTGGGATACGCCGGCTGGCGAGGCGGGGCATGCGCTTTCCGGCGGAGAGCGGCAGCGCATCTGCATAGCCCGGGCCATCCTGAAAGACGCCCCCATCGTCGTGTTCGACGAGGCGACGGCATTCGCCGATCCCGAAAACGAAGCGCGCATCCAGAAATCCATCGCAGCGCTCTCGCAGGGCAAGACGCTTCTCGTGATTGCGCATAGGCTTTCGACCATCGTGCAGGCTGACGTCATCTGCGTGGTGGACGGTGGGCGCATTGCGGCGCAGGGGACGCATGCGCAGCTTCTGGAATCCTGTCCATTGTACAAAGATATGTGGCAGGCGCATGTCGGCGCGGCGGACTGGGCGGCAGGCTCCGGCGATAGAGCCTCGAGCATCGCAGAGGGGGGCGATGCGCGATGATCGGCGTGTTCAAGAGGATCATGTCTTGGGTCGAGGGCCTGAAGGGTCGTGTGATCTCCGGTTTCGTCATCGAGACGGTCATCGCGTGCGCCACCTGCATGCCCATCTTCGTGGCGGCTTGGGTGCTCGGCCGAATCATCGAAGATGCCCGTGGCGCGCAGGAACTGGATTCGGACATCGCCTGGATGGCGCTTGGCGTTATCGGAGCGTGCATAATCGTGCGCGCCCTTGCGAAGTTCTCGAAGGATGGCGTGCAGGAAAGCGTCGGCTTCGAGCGGGGTGCGGCCACCAGGCTCGACATCGGTGACGTGCTGAAGCGCGTTCCTTTGGGCTATTTCCAGAAGACGAAGACGGGCGACATCCTTTCCACAATCACGACCAGCCTCAACATGGCCGAACTAGAGGCGGTGCGTCAGGTGGATGCGGCGCTAGGCGGCTACATCGCTGCGGCCATCATTATCGTATGGCTTCTGCTCGTCTGCCCGGCGGCAGGTGTCGTGGCCGTTGCTGCCGTTGCGCTTGCGTCGTTTACCCTGGGCGCCATCAATCGCAACGCGGCCCGACTCACGCCTGCGGCGCGTACAGCCACCGATCATCTGTCAAGCGCGGTCATCGGGCTGTACGAGGGTCTTGGAACGGTTAAATCCTATGGTGCCACCAAGGAGGGGCTTGCGCCGTACATCAATGCAAATGAGGAGCTCAAAGACGCACGCATCGCCATCGAGTATGGCTTCACTGCGCCAGCCACCGTCCATCGGCTGATCCTCACGGTAGCGTCGATCATGCTGCCTGCCATCGCCTGCGCCGCACTGGTGGCGGGACAGCTGGATCTCTGGATGTTCGTGGCCGTGGCGTTGGTGTCTACGACCATCTTCTCACCCGTTCTCAAGCTCTCCGATGCGGCTCATATGTTTGCAGACCTCAACGACTCGCTTGATCGCATCCAGGCGATCGAGGACGCGGAGTTTATCGATGACGGCGGAGGCAATGTGCACCTGGATCGCTTCGACATCGTCTTCGATGACGTGTGCTTCTCCTACGGAGACCGCGAAGTGATTCATGAGGCAAGCTTCGAGATTGCCCAGGGTTCCACTACGGCCATCGTGGGGCCTTCCGGATCGGGCAAGACCACGCTGTCGAGCTTGATGGCGCGCTTCTACGACGTGAACCAGGGCACTGTTCGCATTGGCGGCCATAATGTGCGCGAATTCACGGTGGACAGCCTGCTGCGCAACTTCTCGATGGTGTTTCAGGACGTGTACTTGTTCGACGACACTATTGAAGCCAACATCTCATTCGGATGCGAGGGGGCAACGCACGAAATGGTGGTCGCGGCAGCAAAACGTGCGCAGTGTCACGATTTCATCATGGCGCTACCGCAGGGTTACAGCACGAGGGTTGCCATGGGCGGTTCGAGCCTGTCGGGCGGAGAGCGTCAGCGCATCTCCATTGCCCGGGCATTGCTCAAGGACGCCCCGATCGTCATTTTGGACGAGGCCACCGCATCGATCGATCCGGAAAACGAAAGGCTCATCCAGCAGGCGCTCTCCGAACTGACCCGCCGCAAGACCGTCGTCGTGATCGCCCATCGCCTCGCAACGGTGGAACATGCCGATCAGATCCTCGTCATCGATGACGGACGGGTGGCGCAAAAGGGCACGCATGCACAGCTCATGGCCCAAGAAGGCACCTATCGCAGATTCGTGGGGGCGCGCGCCCGGGCCGAGGGTTGGCGTATCGAATAGCAGACGACCTTTGTCGCAGAAGTCGTCACGCCCAGGGAGCATGACGAACAGCGGGCTTCGCTTGAGAGCCAACGCGATCTCGTAGGGGCGTCAACTGCATCAAGAACCGGGCCCGGAGCCTATTGGAAGAGGATATGCGCCGCGATGACGATGGCGGTGGTCATGAGGCCGGACACGGCCAAGGCGACGCCGCTCATGGCTCCTTCGAGCGATCCCATCTCAAGCGCCTTGGTGGTTCCGACGGCATGCGAGCAGGCACCGATGGCGACGCCGGTCGCCACCTTGTCATGCACGCGGAACACCTTCGCCATGATAGGCGAGAAGATGGCGCCCAGAATGCCCGTGATGATGACGGCCGCCACGGTGATCGACGTGATGCCGCCGAGCTCCTGGGACGCCGCGATGGCGATCGGGGTGGTGACCGACTTGGGAATGAACGAAAGCGCAAGGTCGTTGCCGAGTCCGAGCAGGCGGCAGAGCGTATAGGCGCTCACCATGGAGACGATGCTTCCCACCAGGCATCCGGCAACGATGGGAATGAAGTGCTCCTTCAATATGCGGCGCTGGCGGTAGACGGAATAGGCGAGGGCGACCGTCGCGGGGCCGAGCATGAACGAGAAGAGCTGGACGCTCGCCTCGAACGAATCCACGGGGATGCGCAGGAGGCTCAGCGCGACGATGATGCCGACAAGCGTGACCAGAAGCGGGTTGAGGAGCGGGGTCTTCACCTTCTTATAGAGAAGGACCGAAAGCTCGAAGACGCCGAGGGATATGAGCGTGCCGAGGATGAGGACCGCGGGCAGCGGGAGGTTGAGATCGATCATGGGCCTTACGCCTCGATCTCGAGGCCGGCGCCGTCGGACGTGCGGACGGCGCGACGGGCGCGGCGTTCCATCAGACGCTGGACGGCAATGACGGTGTAGCTCGTGGCCAGAAACACGATGATCGTGGTGGCCACGCAGACGAAGGCGAACTTAAGCGCCTGATCCTCGAGCATGCTGAAGCATCCCATGATGCCGACTCCGGCGGGGATGAAGAAGATCGACATGTTGTCGATCAGGTAATCGCAGGCGGCGCCGACGTGCTTGTGCTTGAGCACACGCGTCGCCAAAAGCGTGAGCAGGAGCGCCATGCCGACGATATTGCCGGGCAGGTCTATGGGCAGCGCTTTCGCGACGAGGCATCCGGCTTCGTAGATTCCGACGAGCAGCACGAGCTGAAGGGCGATGAGCGCACTGCGCCGCGTTTTCTTGCGCGCATCCGTGCGGCTGGGAAGGAAGCGTGCGGCCGCCTTTCCGATCATCGTTTTGTCGCGTTCGGCATGCGACTGCTGCGTCATGGAGGAATCAGTCCTTTCGATCGTTTCGCGCGGCACGGATCGCCGCTTCCATCCGAGCGTCTCGATAGTCACGACGGCCGCGCTTCGGAAAGTATCGTTCCGTACGGTGCGGCTTCTCGAATACGGTGCCTTCGTGTCAATCTCGAACAGGTGCTAGGATACTCGTCCCGGGCGTACGGCCCTGACATTCACGTAACCGCCGAATGCCGTACAAGAAACGTTCATGCGGGTCTTCGAGCATCTCCATAATCGCCGGTCCGCGGGCCAGGGGATTTCTATTCCCGCATCACGTCTTTCCTCTATTCGCTCAATTATGCTTCGCTGCCGGCGAGGGCCTGTCTTTTCGAGGGCACGTAATGGGTCGGCACGCTCGATTCGACACGGATTCGGTTGCGCCTTCCGTTTCGGAGGTTTTCGTTTCCCGTTTTTCGCGTGGGTAGATGCATGGCGGCCGCTTATAGCGACCGGTCTAGTAGTCGAATTCGATCGCCGGGTCGTCCTTGGTGAGGATGCCGGCGACGACGATGTCGGCATCCAGGTATTTCTTGGCAAGCATGCAGTATTCGTCGAGCGCGGCCTGAAGATCGCCGATGCGGTCGGACTCGATGTTCTCCATGCAGAGCGTCGCCGCGCGAGTGGCGTCGGTGACGGCGGTGCGCACGCCGTCGCGCCAGTTCATGCAGCGGCATACGGCGCCTTCGGCATCGTAATAGAGCATCTCGCCGGGAAGCGACGGCTCTTCGCGGTCTTCGCCTATGGGAAGGAAGGGGAGCGGTTCTTCGCTCACGCCCAGGTGCAACGCCTCGGCGATGCTGTCGAGGTCTTCCTGGCCGACGGGAAAGGCGTACTTGAGGGAGATGGCGTTTGAGATATCGACCGTCGGGGCGATGCTGCCGACCGGGTTGCCGTTGAGCGTGCGCTTCATGAGGTTCTCCATGCTGCAGCGCGCACCCTTCTTCTTCTTGAACTTGGTGTAGGCGTCGCGCCAGACGGCGACGCAGGGGTTCTGCGAGATGGTGCTGCTGACGAGGTTGCCGTTGGCGATCTCGTTCGCTTCCTTGAGCAGCGCGGCGATTTCCGCCCGCTCGCTATCCGGGACGTCGTCGTCTGCTTTGAAGTCGCGGACGATGGCATAGGCGATGCTCGCATCGGGGAAGATGTTCCAGAACGATTCGTCGATGATGATGCTCTTCTTCATGCGCCGCTCCTTGATCGAGGTTTCGTTCCGTTGATTATAGGCGAGAACGCACGCGGGAATTCGCCGGGACCTGTCGCATGCCGCCCATATTCCGCAATCGTCGATGTCCCGGCATACCGGACGCTTCATTATGCCCAACGCCCGATATGCGGCCTGTCGGGCTTATGCGGAGGCGCGCGCCCGCCGTTTCCGGTCGTCTTCCTGCGCCAGCGACCGCATCGTCTCGACGAGCTTCCGAGCGAGGGGATCGTTGAGAAGCGCCGAGCGGTAGATCGCGTAGAAATCGGTTACGAACGGGAGATCGACCAGATTGAACGTGCGGCATTCCTCGCGTCGGTCGAGTCCGAACCGCGGTTTGAGCGTCGTCGGCACCACGCGTACGTCGGCGTCGAATCCGTTGGCGAAATAATCGAAGTGATCGCCCGGCGGCATGGATCTCAGCGTGACGTGCGCTCCGCGTTCGGCGAATCGGTCGGCCACGCCGTCGCGCACGTATCCGGCGTAGATGTCGGGCGGAAGCAGGATAGTGCATCCGTCCAGATCTCGCGCCCGTATGCATGCGCGTTCGAAGAGGGGATTGCCTTCGGTCACCCAAAGCTCGATCGTCTCCTCGCTGATCTTGAAGCCGTCGAACCCGCAGGGGATGGATTCGCTCGTCACGTCTCCGTCCCAATGCTTGCGGCCGCAGACCACGATGTCGTTGTCGTCGTCGGACAGCGCTTCGAGCGTGCTCGACGCGCCAGGCATGGGCGTGATCTCGATGACGATGCGCGGATTCTCGGCGGCGAGAGCCTTGCGAGCGCGATGCACGAGCGTCTCGAGCCATGGCAGGTTGGTCGCGGCGATGCGCACCGAAAGGAAGTTGCCGGCGAGGTCGCGGTATTCGTCGCATACGGTCTTGATGTTTTCGAGCATGCCCGATGCCGTGCGCACGAATCGTCGTCCTATCGGCGTGAGGCGGTATCGTCCCTCGTTGCGCGCGAAGAGACGGCATCCGAGCTCCGATTCGAGCTCGCCCATGTGCTCGATGAGGGTGGCGCGCGCGACGAACGCCTGCTGGGCGGCGATCGTGCAGTTCAGCTCGCGAGCGAGGATGAGGAACTCCTCGAGGTGCTGCGTGTTCATGCGTCCTCCTGCAAGGCGTGCGAAAAACCTGCGCCTTGTTCGAAAATTCCTGCGTCGAAGATGATTTTACGTCACGTCTCGAAAAGCGTCTACATCATACGTCCTGATCAGCATCCCTAGCATTGCATGGTGGGAACGCCGGCGCCAAAGGGAGGCGTCGGCACGCAAGAACAAGGAGGGACCCATGGATATGGATCGCAGGAATTTCGTCAAGGGCGCCGCGCTTGTAGGCGGTGCCGGCGTGCTTGCCGGGCTTGCGGGATGCGCGACGGGCACGTCCGCCTCGTCCGCATCGGATGAGGCGGCGGACGCACGTGCGGCGTTCGAGGCCGCCGCTGCCCCGATAGATCCCGTCGAACCGCCTGCCAGCTGGGATGAGGAATTCGATATCGTGGTCGTCGGATCGGGCGCGGGCGGCATGAACGCATCCATCCGCCTTGCGCAGGCTGGATATTCCGTCGTCATGCTCGAGCGCAATCCTGAGACCGGCGGCAACTCGCAGCATTCGTCGGTGTTTTCCAACTTCGGCGGGCATTCCCAGGCCGAAGCCGCGCAGTGGGCGTATCCGAGCTATCCCTACGACGTCGACAACATCGTCGAGTTCATGCTCGACTGCCAGCAGATGACGGGCGATCCCGAACTCATGCGCGCGATGGCGGTCGAAGGCCCGAAGTGCATCGACTGGATGAACGAGAAGGCCGGCGCCAAGTGGGTGCCGATGAATCCGTCGCCTGCAGGAAACGGCCTGCTTCAGTGGGAAGGCATGGCGACCGAAACCAACGGCATCAACGTGAACCTCGTTCCCTTGCAGGAGCTTGCGGAGACGGCGAAGGCCGCCGGGGTCGATATCCGCGTGAGCTCTCCGATCGATGCGCTGGTCTACGATGGCGCGCGGGTGGTCGGCGTACGCGTGGCCAAGGGCGATGAGCAGTCGTTCGTCGGCGCCGCGCGGGCCGTCGTGCTCACGGCGGGCGGCATGGAGGTCAATCGCGCGATGATGGCCAAGTATTCCGCCACCTGCCTCAGGGGCATCGCGAATATCGCCACGCCTCCGAACGGCACGGGCGAGTGCATCCGCATGGGCCAGGGCGTCGGCGCCGATCTGGCCGGCTACGACTCCACGGGCGCGTTCGACGGCGGCGTGTGGTGGCGCGACTACGAGGAATTCGACACGCAGATGGACTGCCATATCAACAAGGACGGCAACCAGGCGCTGCGCCAGCCGTGGCTGCGCATCAACGTCTACGGCGACCGCGTGCCCTATATCTCCACCTCCGCGCGCAGCTTCCCGTACGTGACCGACGCCCCGCCGTCGTCGGCGGGCCTGTGCGACACGGCCGGCATCGAGATGGCTCAGCCCGGCGGCAAGACCTTCGTCTGCTTCGATTCCAAATACGACCAGCTTGTGACCGACAACTTCTTCGGTCAGGTCATCTGCCGCAAAGCGAAGATCGTCGCGCCGGACGATCCTTTCATCGACCGCGTGCCCGAGGCTCTGCGCGACTGGCACACCGGCTTCAATGCCATGGTGGATGCAGGCGCCATCGTGAAGGCCTATACGATCGAGGAGCTCGAGGCGGCGCTCGGCCTGACGGCGGGCACGCTCGTGGGCGCGGTGAAGAAGTGGAATGACGCCTGCGACGCCGGCGAGGACTATGCGGCGTCGTACAAGTATCCGCCCGAATGGCTGATCAAGATCGACGAGCCGCCCTACTACGGATCGAAGCTGGGCGGCCACGTGTTCGGGTCGAAGTGCGGCCTGCGCGTGAATCCCTCGATGCAGGTCCTTGCCAAGGACGGGTCGGCCATCGAGGGCCTCTATGCGGGCTGGCATACGGCCGGCGGCTCGGCGGGTGACGGCAACGCTGCCGGTAAGCCCCTGACCGGCATGTATGCCGATCTTGGCCTTGCGTTCGTCGGCGGCTACATGGCGGCCGGCGGCATCATGGCCGCCGACGGCAAAGCAAACGCATAGGTTCGTGTCGCATGGATGCATGCATGCGGGCGGGTGTGTCCGAACCTATTGGCAACCGATGCGCCCGCCATGGATGATATGCGTGCGAGGGCGGTACGTGTTCGCGCATGCATGAGGATGCACGAGACGGGTCGGAAGGCGTTCCGACCCGTCTTTCTGCCCATAATGGATGGATCGTCGGCGGTGTATCGGCCAACGCTTCGTCCAGTCGGTCCCCCATGCGCGTCCATGTGCTCGAGGAGCGGTTCTGCACGGCTTCTCTATGGCGTGCTTCCCGGCGCGCTTCTCCGCGCGTGTATGCGGCAAGTCTTATTTCAGCTGGGATTTCACGACCATGAGCTCGGCGTCTTCGGTCGCGTGGAGCGCGTGGTGCTCGCCGGGAACCATCTTGACGATGTCGCCGGGCTCGATCGGCTCGCTCGTTCCGGCCGCCGTGTCGATGAAATCGACCTTGCCCTTCACGGGCACGACGATGACATCGGCTTTTGCGAAGTGTTCAGGAATATCCTGGCCGGCAGGGATCACGAGGTGGGTCACCGTGAGGCGTTCTTCTTCGACGAGGTTCTCCCAGAGCTCCGCCTTCGGGTTGCCGTGGATGCAGCGCATGGCGTCTCCTTTCGTTCGTAGGGCTTTGCGAAGAACCTAGCACACGTTTGTCGGCTCATGCGTTGCTGCGGCAACGTATGCCGTCTTTTTCTTCCAAGCCTTCTGCCGCATCCCTTCATCGGATCCCACGACGGAGCGCGTATGCGCAAGCCATGTGCGCATTGTGTTCCCGAGATGAAGCGCCGGATTCTTCACCTGGGACGACTTCCGCTTGCCGAAAGCTTGCGCAAGGGCCGTCGTCCTTCGTCCCGCATGCGCCCGCTCGCTCGATATGATGGACGACGCTTCTATGAGAAGTTTCGCGCCCGCGCTTGGTTCGCGGATGCGCGTTCATCTGGTCGCGTTAATATTCGCGACATACAGAGCGAAGAAGGGGAATTCTCGTATGACCAGAGCTTTCAAATCCATGGACGGCAACACGGCGGCGGCGCATGTGTCCTATGCGTTCACCGAGGTGGCGGGCATCTATCCGATCACCCCGTCGAGCCCCATGGCGGACTTCGTCGACCAGTGGTCGGCGCAGGGCCGCAAGAACATCTTCGGCACCACGGTCAGGGTCGCCGAGATGGAATCCGAGGGCGGTGCGGCGGGCACCGTGCACGGCTCTCTTTCCGCAGGCGCGCTGACCACCACCTACACGGCGTCCCAGGGCCTGCTCCTCATGATTCCGAATATGTATAAGATCGCGGCCGAGCAGCTTCCGGCCGTTTTCCATGTAAGCGCCCGTACCGTGGCCACGCAGGCCCTGAACATCTTCGGCGACCACTCCGACGTCATGTCGTGCCGCCAGACCGGTTTCGGCATGCTGGCCGAAGGCAACGTCCAGGAAGTCATGGATCTCGCCGCCGTCGCGCATCTCGCGGCGATCAAGGGCGGCGTTCCGTTCCTGAACTTCTTCGACGGCTTCCGCACCTCGCATGAGGTGCAGAAGGTCGCCGCATGGGACTACGAAGACCTCGCCGATATGTGCGACATGGATGCCGTCCAGGCGTTCCGCGACCATGCGCTCAACCCGGAGCATCCGGCCATGCGCGGTTCGCACGAGAACGGCGACATCTTCTTCCAGCATCGCGAGTCCTGCAACGGCCACTACGACGCGCTCCCGGCGATCGTCGAGAGCTGCATGCAGCAGGTCAACGACAAGATCGGCACGAACTACGACCTCTTCAACTACTATGGCGCGCCGGATGCCGACCGCGTCATCGTGGCTATGGGCTCCATCTGCGACGTGGCCGAAGAGGTCGTCGATTACCTGAACGCGCACGGCGAGAAGGTCGGTCTGGTGAAGGTTCGCCTGTATCGCCCGTTCGTGCCCGAGAAGCTGGCCGCCGCCATCCCCGAGACGGTCACCAAGGTCGCCGTCATGGACCGCACCAAGGAGCCCGGCAGCGTCGGCGAGCCTCTGTACCTGGACGTCGTCTGCGGCCTCCATGAGATCGGACGCGCGGGGATCACCATCGTCGGCGGCCGTTACGGCCTGGGTTCCAAGGACACCCCGCCCGCATCGGTCTTCGCCATCTTCGAAGAGCTCAAGAAGGACGCGCCGAAGCGCGAGTTCACGGTCGGCATCGTCGACGACGTGACGAACCTGTCGCTTCCCGAGGATCCCGCGGCTCCCAACACCGCGGCTCCCGACACCATCGAGAGCAAGTTCTGGGGTCTCGGCGGCGACGGCACGGTCGGTGCGAACAAGAACTCCGTCAAGATCATCGGCGACCATACCGACAAATACGTCCAAGCCTACTTCCAGTACGACTCGAAGAAGACCGGCGGCGTGACGATCAGCCATCTGCGCTTCGGCGATTCCCCGATCCGCAGCTCCTACTACATCAACAAGGCCGACTTCGTGGCCTGCCATAATCCTTCGTACGTCACGAAGGGCTTCAAGATGGTGCAGGACGTCAAGCCCGGCGGCGTGTTCATGATCAACTGCCAGTGGACGCCCGAAGAGCTCGAGCATCACCTGAATGCCGAGGCCAAGCGCTATATCGCACGCAACAGCATCCAACTCTACACGATCAACGCGATCGACCTTGCGATCGAGATCGGCATGGGCAAGCGCACCAACACCATCCTTCAGTCGGCGTTCTTCTCGCTGGCGAAGGTCCTGCCCGCCGAAGATGCGATCCGCTACATGAAGGACGCGGCCACGAAGTCGTATCTGAAGAAGGGCCAGGACGTCGTCGACATGAACCATCGCGCGATCGATGCGGGCGCCATCGCGTATCGCAAGATCGACGTGCCCGCCTCCTGGGCCGACGCGACGGACGAGCCTGCAGGTTCCGCGCATGCCGGACGCCCCGAGCTCGTGAAGATGGTGACCGAGATCATGGAGCCCATCGGCCTCATGAACGGCGACAGCCTGCCGGTCTCCGCCTTCATGAACCATGTCGACGGCCAGTTCGAAACCGGCGCCGCCGCCTACGAGAAGCGCGGCGTGGCCGTGAACGTGCCGACATGGGATGCATCCACCTGCACCCAGTGCAACATGTGCTCGTACGTCTGCCCGCACGCCACGATCCGTCCGTTCCTCCTCACCGACGAGGAGGCGGATGCGGCACCCGATACCGTCACCGCGATCGATGCCAAGGGCGGCAAGATGCGCGGCATGAAGTACACGCTCGTCGTCTCGCCGCTCGACTGCATGGGCTGCGAGGTCTGCGTGCACCAGTGCCCCACGAACTCCCTTTCCATGTCGCCTATCGCAGTGGAGACGCCCAAGCAGAACGCCTTCGACTACTGCGTGGACAAGGTGTCGCGCAAGCCCGAGTTCGAGGGCATGGGCATCAAGGACAGCCAGTTCAGAAAGCCATTGCTTGAATTCTCCGGTGCGTGCGCCGGCTGCGCCGAGACATCGTACGCGCGTCTCGTGACCCAGCTTTACGGCGACCGCATGTATGTTGCGAACTCCACCGGCTGCTCGTCCATCTGGGGCAATCCGGCGGCGACCTCTCCGTACACGACCGATGCCGACGGCCGCGGCCCGGCATGGTGCAACTCCCTGTTCGAAGACAACGCCGAATTCGGCATGGGCATGCTGCTCGGCCATGAGGCCGTGCGCAACGGCCAGGTCGAACGTACGCAGGCCATCCTCGCATCCGCCCTGGCCTCCGAATCCCTTAAGGCGGCGGCGCAGGCGTGGCTCGATGCACGCGACGATGCCGAGGCCAGCAAGGAGATGTCGACGGCATACATTGCCGAGCTCGAGGCCGAGGTCGAACGCGGCGGCGCGCACGTGCTCGACGCGATGGCCATCCTCGGTCACAAGGACTTCCTGACCAAGAAGTCGGTCTGGATCTTCGGCGGCGACGGCTGGGCCTACGATATCGGCTACGGCGGACTCGACCACGTGCTCGCATCGGGCGAGGACGTCAACATCTTCGTCTTCGACACCGAAGTCTATTCCAACACCGGCGGCCAGGCCTCCAAGGCATCGAACATCGGCCAGGTGGCCCAGTTCGCTGCAGCCGGCAAGGACATCAAGAAGAAGAGCCTGGCGGAAATCGCGATGGCCTACGGCTACGTCTACGTCGCGCAGGTGGCCATGGGCGCCAAGCCCGCCCAGACCATCAAGGCCATCACCGAGGCCGAGGCGTATCCCGGTCCGTCGCTGATCATCGGCTACTCGCCGTGCGAGATGCACTCCATCAAAGGCGGCATGAAGAACGCCCAGGAAGAGATGAAGCGTGCGGTGGACTGCGGCTATTGGAACCTGTACCGCTTCAATCCGGCGGCTCCCGTGGGCAAGAAGTTCACGCTCGACTCCAAGGAGCCGAAGGGCGGCTACCAGGAATTCCTGATGAACGAGGCGCGCTACAGCCGCCTGACGCGCGAGTTCCCCGATCGCGCCCAGGAGCTCTTCGACCGCAACGAGGCGGACGCCATGGCGCGCTGGCAGCATCTGGCCAAGCTCAAGGACCTCTACGCCGAGGTGTAGGGTCGTTCCAGCGTTTCGCGAGGGGACGTCATACGTGAGAACGAGAGGAGGGCGGTTCGCCGTCCTCCTCTCGTATGCGGGGCGTCCCTATAGTTTCGTCGAATGGGGCGACGGAGAAAAGCCCGCCGAGCGGCGATGCGATGCCGTCCTCCTCGTGTAGCGGCGTATCGGAAGCCGAAAGCCCATCGAGCGATATCTCCCGCCACCATCGACGTGCATGACCCATCGGCGCAGCGGCTAGCTGCCGGCCTTCACGTCGTTTCGCTCGACGACGAGCGAGAATGCGACGATCGCGATCGCGGCGAACGCGATGCAGGAGACGAAGAACGCCGCCAGCTCCGCGCCGGCAAGCCCTCCGCCGCCGGTGCTGTTCGAGGCTATCTGCGGCAGGGAATAGGGAAACGCGATCGCGAACGCCTTCACCTTGAATTCGACGAGGAGGCCCGTTATGCCGCCGGCGAGCGCGATGCCGACGGGAAGCGCGAAATTGCGGATCACAAGCGACACCACGAGCTGCACCGCCACGACGGCGCCTCCGCCGACCCATGCGCATGCCAGGTATCCCAGGTATTCAGGTCCCGGCATGCCGTCGATGCCGATAGCCTTTCCCGCCATGACGAAATACGCTCCGGTGGCGACGAGCCCTATCGCCAGCATCGCCATGCCGACGATAACCTTGCCGAGCGCGATGCGCCAGGCGGCTACGGGCTGGGCTGCGAGCTGGTTCCAGTTCCCGCCCGTATGCTCGATCCTCATGAGCCACGAGCTTCCCACGCCGATGAGCGCCGGCAGGAAGAATACGAAGCTGAACAGGGTGTGCTGCGTCCAGAGGTTTTCCCAGCCGGGCGTGAGCATTTCAAGGTTGTTCTGGTAGTTGAAGGTGCCGATGGCGGCGGCGAGCAGGGGAAGCGCGATATAGGCGATCCAAATGGGCGCGTGTTTCAGCTTCTCGAGCTCGGCGGCGACGGGAGTGGAGGATACGCGCGCCCCTCGATCGTTTTCGGGATCATGCCCCTGCAAGACGGCGTTCGCCTCTGCGCGCGCGTGCATCGCGTGCGGATTCGTCGACGGTGCGTTCATCTAAAGGTCCTTTCTCGCGAACCAGGCGGTGGCTCCTGTGAGCGTGGCCGCGGTCATGCCGGCGAGGATGCCGAGGTAATGCCAGGCGAAGGGTACGAAATAGAAGGTCAAGACCTCAGCATCGCGGTTCCAGTCCATGGCCACGGTCGACAGCGTCCCGAAATACCCGCTTGGAATCAGCAGGGGGAAGGGAGCGGGCAGATAGAGCCCGAAGAGCCCCGCGAGCGCGAGCAGCAATCCGACCGAAAGCGTGATGAATTGGTTTTCCCACTTGAGCGCGATGAATTCGGTCAGGGCCGCCACGCCGAGCGCAGGAGCGTACTGCGCGACGAAGAGCGCGACGAACTCCGATGCGCCGGGAATATCGGGAAAGGCGAACGCATGCACGAGCGCCCCGATGCCTGCCGTCTCAAGCGCGGCGGCGGCGAACAGCACGATCGCGATGCAGGCGAACTTGGCCAGATAGGCCTGGGATGCGCGCTCGTGGCATAGGAGCTGGTTCCAAGCCCTCGCCTCGTGGTCGACGTCGCAGACGCGCGAAGTCACCACCGTCGCGAGCACCGTGAGGATCATGGCGTTCGCGAACGGCGCGCCGAAGAACGCCGAGCGCGCCCCGTTCTCCGCGCCGATACCGTCGTGCGCGGCCGTCGAGCCGACCCAGAGCAACGCGGCGGCCATGCAGGCGAAGGCGATGAGCCAGATATGCTTGCGGCGCAGCTTGGCGAATTCCAATCTCAATGCGGTCATGGCGTCTACGCCTCGCTTCCGGTCAGGCGCAGGAAGATGTCTTCGAGCGCGTCGGCATGCTCCTCCATGCGGATGACGCCGATGCCCGCCTGGGCGAGCGCAAGGGAGGCGCGGGCGCACCAGGCATCGTCGGCACGCGTGGATACGAGCCAATCGCCGTCGTAGGAAAGCCCCGGCACCACCTGTATGGCGCGGTCGTCGTCGGTGGTGCGCAGCGCAATCGTCCGCTTGGCCTGCGCGCGCAGCTCGCCTATGGGGCCCTGCCACACCATGCGGCCCTTCGCGATGATGCCGACGTGGTCGCTCATCTGGTCGATCTCCGAGAGCAAGTGGCTCGAGACGAGCACGGTCACGCCTCGGGTGCGCGGGAGGCTGCGGATGAGCTCTCGCATCTCGTGGATGCCGGCCGGATCGAGCCCGTTGGTGGGTTCGTCGAGCAGCACGAGCTTGGGGCGTCCGAGCAGCGCGGCCGCAAGCCCGAGACGCTGCTTCATGCCGAGCGAGAACTGTCCCGCCCGCTTGCGCCCGGCGTCATCGAGCCCGACGGTTTCCAAGGCCTCGTCGATGCTCGAGGCGGGCAGGCCTTTCAGGCGCCGCACGATGTCGAGGTTCTCGCGTGCCGTCAGGTGCGCATAGCATCCGGGAATTTCTATCAGCGATCCGACCTCGCGCAGCGCCTCTATGCGCGTCGCGTGGTTTATCGTGCGGCCGAGCAGCTCCACCTCGCCTTCGGTCGGGGCGGCAAGCCCGAGCATCATCTTCATCGTCGTGGTCTTCCCGGCGCCGTTCGGCCCGAGGAATCCGAAGACGGCCCCTTCAGGCACGTTGAGGTCGATGGAATCGACGACCCGTGCGGTTCCGTAGGTTTTCGTCAGGTTTCGCGTGACGATCGCATTCGCTGCCATGGATTCGATCCTTTCGTCTCATGTCCTTCGCGATGCCTCGAGGATAGGACGCGCGTTTTTCGCAGACCTTTCCGCAGCCTTTCATGAACCTTTCGTTTGCGGGAACCGCGAGGTTTCGACCGGAGATCCGCCGTGCAGCGCATACACTGGAGAAGCGAGAAGGCGCGGTCGTTCTCGCATCGGGCGATAGACGATGGAAGGCGTATGGCATGAGGGACGTGCATGAAGCTCGGGTGCTCGTGGTCGAGGACGACCCGGCGCTTGCATCGGTGCTTTCCGACCTGCTCGCGCGTGAGGGATTTCACGACGTGCATGTGGCGGGAACGGTCGCCGATGCGATGGCCGCGTCATCCACCTGGCGGCCCGAGCTCTACGTGCTCGACGTGATGCTTCCCGACGGCAACGGGTTCGACCTGCTTCGGCGCGTGCGCGCGGCATCCTCGGCACCGGCGCTCTTTCTGTCGGCGCGCGATGAGGACGAAAACCGCCTGAGGGGTTTGGGCCTCGGCGCCGACGATTACGTGGCGAAGCCGTTTCTGCCGGCTGAGCTCATCCTTCGCATGACCGCCGTGCTTCGCCGCAGCTACAACCTGCCCGAACACCAGCCGCCTCTGCATCTGGGCGGCGCTTCGATCGATTTCTCGACCGGGGAGGTCCGGCGCGAGGGAGGGGATGCGGCCATGCTCACCGCGAAGGAGCATGCGCTCCTGAAGCGGCTTGCCGACAGCCGCGGGCTCATCGTCACGTCCGACGAGCTTGCGCGCAGCGTGTATGGCGACGAGTTCGGCAACGCGAATGCGCTTGCGATCCTCGTGCGGCGCCTGAGGGAGAAGATAGAGCACGACCCTTCCGATCCGCGTTGGGTCGTCACGGTGCGCGGATTGGGATACCGACTGATGAAAGAGGCGGAAGAAGAGCATGAATCTCGGAATCCCCGTGCGTGAGAGCGGGCGCATCGTCGCCTTCGCCGTCGTAGCGACCATGGCCGCTCTCTTCGTGAATCTCATCATGGCGGCTGCCGGGATCGTGATGTTCGGCGGATCTTCCGGCCTGAACCCCGACGAACCTTCCGCCGAGCGGGTCGCCGCCGCGCTCGATCGGACGGGCGGCCAGGGGTCGACGTACGTTCTGGCCGACGATGTCGCGGACGCGCTCGATGCGCAGGATGAATGGGCCATGGTCGTCGACGCGACGGGCGAGGTCGTTTGGTCGAGGAATGTTCCCGATGCCTTGAACCGGCAGTACGGCCTGCAGGACGTCGCGTCGTTCTCGCGATGGTATTTGGATGACTATCCGGTTACCACCTGGGTGTACGAGGATGGCATCATGGTCGTGGGCGCGCCGCCGGATACGATCTGGAAGTATCCGATCTCCTTTCCGGTCGACTCCCTGGGCACCATTCTCGAATTCCTCGCGCTTCTGACGCTCGTCGATTTCGTGCTCGCCGTCGTCGTGGGCGGAGCGTTCGCCCGAAGACGCTGGAAACGCCGCGACGAGGCGCGCACCGAATGGGTCGCCGCCGTATCGCATGATGTGCGCACGCCTTTGTCGGTCGTGATGGCGGAGGCGTCGGCGCTTGCGGATGCACGCGGGGCGTCCGTCGAAGATCGCCGCCGCGCCGAGCGCATCGTGGGCAAGGTGGGCGAGATGTCGGCGCTCATTTCCGATCTGAATGCGGCGAACCGTCTTCGCTACGCCATGCAGCCCGTCGATGCATCCGACGTGTGCATCGCGGCCGTGGTGCGCGGCGTCGTCGTCGATGCGATGAACGACGAGGAATCGGCACGGATGGAGGCTTCGTCTGCGGCATCGGCGCGCAATCGAGTTGCGGGCGAAACGCTTCGGGAAAGCGCGGCGGATGTTCCGGGCTATTCCCGCTATGCGGACGGCATGGGGGCCGTCGAGGCCGGCGCGCACGCGTTCGAGCTTGCGGTCGAACCCGATGCCGAAGGCGCCGTCGTGCGCGGCAGCGAGAAGCTTCTGCGCCGCATGGTGGCGAACCTCGTCGGCAATGCGGTCAGGCATAATCCGCGCGGCTGCTCCATCGCGGCGAGCGTGCGCGTGAAGCCGGGCATCTTCGGATCGCCGATCGGCATGCGGTGCGTCATCGAGATCCGCGACGACGGCGTGGGATTCGGCGCCGACGAGCTTTCGCTCTTGAACAGGCGTCCCGGTCGCGATATGCCTGAGCATGGCCTGGGGCTCGTCATCGTGCGGCGCATCGCGCACGCCCACGGCGGACGCGCGCGGTTCTTCAACAACGAATCGGGCGGATCCGCCTGCCAGGTCGTGCTCCCGGCGCAGGCGCCATCTCGCAGAAAGCGGTCGTAGCACGGGCGCGGAACTACGCCGGAGGATGACGTTTCGCGTCTCGGCGCTCGCGTTCGGTCATGCGAATCCGTCACGGACGGCGGTCGCGGCGCGCGCCGTTCCCAGAGCCGTCCGTCGCGTGCGAGCGCGCTGCTCCGTTTGTGCGCGAGCCACGCGTCTTCGCGAACGGCTACAATACGTGGACATGTTCGCGGCAGAAGGGGGCGGTTCGTCATGACGAAGGGCAGGGTCGCGGCGCAATCCAGGGGGTCAGGCGCACACGGCGCACCGGCCGGAAGCTCGAAGGAACGCATCTTGGATGCGGCGCGCGCCGAATTCCTTGAAAAGGGGTTCCAGGGCGCGTCGATGCGTGCCATCGCGTCTGCGGCCGGCATGACCACGGGCGCCATCTATGGGTATTTCTCCAGCAAGGAGGATCTCTTCGATGCTCTCGTGCGTCCGTTCGCAGACGAGCTGTTCTCGCGCTGCGTGGCGTTCGATTCCGATTTCCAGGGGCGGGCGCCTGAACGCAAGGGCTTCGACGAGATGGTCGCCTACGACCGCGGCGTCCGGCGCGAGCTCATCGAATTCATCCACCGCCATCCCGATGAGGTGCGTCTGATAGAGGAGTGTTCCTCCGGAACGGGCTGGGCCGATTTCCACGACCGCTTCGTTGAGCTGGAAGTGGACGGCACGATGCGCTATATCGAATCGATGCGGGCGGCGGGCATGGATTATGCGGCCGTGCCCGATGAGGTCATCCGCACGCTTTCCGCATATGCGGTGAAATCGTTCCTCGAAGCCGCTGCGCACGTGTCCGACGTCGAAGAGGCCGTCGCACGCTGCGGCGTCTATGCGGATTTCTTTCATGCAGGCTTCGAGCACATCCTGACCGGAAGATCCTCTTCGTAGGGTTGCGCGCATGGGAGCGCGATCGCGAAGGCGGCGGGTTCCTCGGGAATCTTCCGCCTTTTCCTTCGCGTAAGAGATAACGGTGTTATACTCGTGTGCCGTAAGTCGGGGGAAACTTTTTCGCGCAGCAGGGAAGGACGCATGCGATGGCGAAGGACGAAGAGAAATCCCAGGTGAAAGATAAGCCAACGGACAAGGGGCCGAATCCCGTGGCGCTTCTGCTCGAATGGTCCGAAGAGAATAGGATCCGCTACGCGCTTTCCGTCGTGCTCGCCATCATAGGCGTGGCAGGGTCGGTCGTGCCGTATTTCGCGGCGGGATCCATGATCAACGGCGTGCTTTCCAGCGTGCGCGATTTCGGGTTCTACGTGCAATGGGCGCTCGTCGCGGCGGCGGGGCATGCGGTCTATCTCGTGTTCCATAACCTTTCGACCGTGATTTCCCATAGGGCGACGTTCTCGACGATCAGCAAGATCCGTCGGCGCCTGACCGAGAAGCTTGCGCGCGTGGAGATGGGCCATGTGCTCGACACGCCTTCGGGCACGCTCAAGAACGTCATCGTGGAGAAGGCCGACGCCATCGAGACGACGCTCGCGCACGCGGTTCCCGAACTTACGTCGGGCCTGATCGTGCCTCTTGCCGTCGTCGGATACATCTTCGCCCTCGATTGGCGCATGGGGCTCGTCGCCCTTGCCACGCTGCCCGTGGGCGCATTGTGCTATATGGGGATGATGAGGGATTACGAGACGATGTACGGCGCGTATGTGAGCGCGAACGCGCACATGAACGCGACTGCCGTCGAATACGTCAACGGCATCGAGGTCATCAAGGCGTTCGGGCAGGAGGCGTCGTCGTACGAGAAGTTCGCGAAGGCCGTGCATGACGCCGCCCATTCGGCGATCGATTGGATGGCGAAGGTTCAGATATTCCAGGACGGCGCGATCTCCATCTGGCCTGCGACGCTCGTAACGGTGCTTCCCGTCGGATGCTTCTTCGTGCTCGACGGATCGCTCGCATCGTCCGATCTGGTTCTGATCGCCGTGCTCGCGCTCGGCATCTTCCCTCCGCTGATGGCCTCCATGTCGCTGGCCGACAACCTTGCGCAGATCGGCACCATCGTCGGCGATATATCCAAGGTTCTCGACCTGCCTGATCAGCATCGCTCGACGACGAAGGCCGATCTTTCCGGCAGCCGCATCGAGCTTGCGGGCGTGCGGTTCTCCTATGGGGACGAGGAAGTCATCCATGGGATCGATCTGAGCATCGAGCCGGGAAGCATGGTCGCTCTCGTCGGGCCGTCGGGCTCGGGGAAGTCCACGCTCGGCCGTCTGCTCGCGGGCTTCTGGGACGCCGATGCGGGCACCGTCTCCATCGGCGGCGTTCCGCTCGAAGATATGACGCCCGACCAGCAGTCAGGGCTCATCGCCTACGTTTCCCAGGATAATTATCTGTTCGACGAGACCATCATGGACAACATCCGCATGGGGCGTCCCGGGGCGAGCGACGAGGAGGTCGTCGCAATCGCCGAGGCGAGCGGATGCGACGAGTTCATCCGCGGACTCGACGAGGGGTATCGGACGCGCGTCGGAGGCGCGGGAGGGCATCTATCGGGCGGCGAGCGCCAGCGCATAGCCATCGCCCGCGCGATGCTCAAGGATGCGCCTATCGTCATCCTCGACGAGGCCACGGCGTACACCGATCCCGAGAACGAGGCGGTCATCGAAGAAGCCGTCGGACGGCTCGTCGCCGGCCGCACGCTCATCGTCATCGCGCATCGCCTGTCCACCATCGTCGGCGCCGACGAGATCGTCGTGGTCGACGACGGCGCTGTGCGCGCTCGGGGCACGCATGCCGAGCTCATGGAGAACTGCCCGCTCTACGCGGACATGTACCGCGCTCACATCAGCGCGAAGGATGCGGCGTAAGGAGGCCATATGCTTAAGACGTTCAGGAAGTACTTCGCCTTCGCCGGAAACTTCTCGCCTTGGATGAAGCGCGGCATGGCGTGGTCGATCGTCAGCTCCTTCTTCGAGGGCATGCAGATGATGGCGCTCGCCATCGTGCTCTTCGCCCTGGCGAACGGCACGCTGTCCGCGGCGACGGCCTGGGAGGCCCTTGCGGCCATGGTCGTCTGCATAGCGGGGACGTTCGTTTCCGCGCACTTCAAGAGCAAGAACTTCTGCTTCGGCAACTACTCGATGGTCGGGGAGAAGCGCGGGCAGGTAGGCGATCGCATGCGCTATCTCCCCATGGGGTTTTTCAACGCGAACAGCCTGGGCGAGATCACGTCCACGATGTCGAATACGCTCGATGATGTGCAGAACATCGGCGGCATCGTGTACATGCAGGTCATTTCAGGATTCGTATTCAGCGGCATCGTGACGCTCATGATGCTCGCCTTCGATTGGCGCGTCGGCGCGGTCTGCGTTGCCGCGGGTGCGGCCGTACTCGCCCTATCTGCGGCCCTGCAGCGCGTCGCGCAGGCGATATCGAGCGAACGCGTCGTGGCCCAGAACGCGTTGGTCGGCGCCGTGCTCGCCTACCTGCAGGGCATTTCCGTCGTGCGTTCGTTCTCGCTCGTCGGCCGCGTCGAGGCGGGGCTCGTCGGCGCGATCGACGAGTGCGAGCGCATGAACTTCCGGACCGAAGTCAAATTCCTCCGGTTCGCCATCGCGCAGGCGCTCGCGACGAAGGCGGCGTCGGTGGCCGTCTGCCTGATGTCCTCGTGGTTCTGGGTATCGGGGACCATGGACGCAGGATCATGCCTGGTCCTGATCGCATGCTCGTTCATGGTGTTCAGCAAGCTCGAGATATCGGGGCTCTTCTCGAGCCTGCTGCGCCAGATAGACATCCAGATGGATAAGGTGAACGCGATGCTCGCGACTCCCGCGATGCCGGAAGGGTCGTACCGCGTCGGCGGCGAGGCCGATGCCGAAGGGCTTGACGTGGAGCTTTCCCACGTGACGTTCTCGTACGGCGGGCGCGATGTCATCAAGGACGTGAGCCTTGCCATACCTGCGAAGACGACCTGCGCCCTCGTCGGTCCATCGGGTTCGGGCAAGACGACGCTTTCCCAGCTTATCGCGCGCTTCTGGGACGTTGATGCCGGGCGCGTGACGGTGGGCGGGAAGGATGTGCGCTCCTGGGCGCTCGACGATCTTCTGGCGAAGTTCTCGATGGTGTTCCAGAACGTGTACCTGTTCGATGACACGATCGAGAACAACATCAAATTCGGGTCGCCCGCCGCGACGCACGAGCAGGTGGTCGAAGCCGCGCGCCGCGCATGCTGCGACGCGTTCATCTCCGAGCTGCCGGACGGCTACGACACGATGATCGGCGAGGGCGGGGCGCGCCTGTCGGGCGGTGAGCGCCAGCGCATCTCCATCGCCCGCGCGATGCTCAAGGATGCGCCCGTCATCATCCTCGACGAGGCGACCGCCAACGTCGACCCTGAGAACGAACGCGACCTGCAGCGTGCGATCGAGTCGTTGACTCACGACAAGACGGTCATCATGATTGCCCATCGCCTGAAGACGGTGCGTCATGCCGACCAGATCGTCGTGTTGGACGATGGGCGCATCGTCCAACAGGGGACGCATGACGCGCTCATGGGCACGCCGGGCCTCTATGCCGACTTCGTCCGGATGCGCGAGCGCGCCATAGGCTGGCGCATCGCATAGGCGTCCGCATCGCGGTATCCGTTCTGTCGACGGAACCGTCCGCACGCGCCTGTCGCCTCCGCCGCATGCGCGATGCGTTCCTCGTATTAAGGAAGCGTTAAGGTCGCCTTCGGGCTTCGGAAAGATTCGCTTCGTATGCTTGGGGCATCGCAAAGCGTTGGCATTCGGCACTGGAGGCAATCATGTGGACGCGTAGGGACCTGAAGGCCAAGGGAAAGGCGACCTTCAAAGCGAATTATTGGAAGACCGTGTTCGTCGCGCTGATCCTCGCGATCGCCTGCGGCGGAGGCGCCTACTCGGCCGGGGGTATGCCCTCGAATCCCGCGGTGGGAGAATCCCTCATGGCGGATGGCATCACGTCGGTCGGTGCGGTAGGAGGCGGCACGGCCGCCGATACGTCGGACGGAGCGGCCGCTGACACGGACGGCGGAACGGCGCGCGAGAACGCTTCGGCATCCGATGCCGACCTGGCACCGACGAACGACGGATCGGCGATGGGGACGACCGACGGCCTGACCGACGAAGAGAGGTCGCTCCTTCTCAGGTCGCTGCTCTATGCAGGCATCATCATAGGCGTCGTGGTCGTGGCCTTCGCCATCCTGCTGCAGGCGTTCGTCGCCAATCCGGTCGAAGTGGGCGTGCGTCGGTTCTTCGTGCGCAACCTGAACGATGCCGCTCGAGTCAAGGAGGTCGCATTCGGCTTCGACCATTCCTATCTCAATATCGTCAAGACCATGATCCTGCGCGACGTCTTCATCTTCCTCTGGACGCTCGTGCTCGTGGTTCCCGGCATCGTGAAGCTCTACCAGTACCGCATGGTTTCATACCTGCTGACCGAGAAGCCCGATATGGCCTGGCGCGAGGCGCTTGACGAGAGCCGTCGCATGATGCAGGGCCAGAAGTGGCGCACCTTCGTCCTCGATCTGTCGTTCATCGGCTGGGAAATCCTATCCATCCCGACGTTCGGCCTGCTGAGCGTTCTCTATGTCGAGCCGTACCGCGGCATGACGAACGCCGCCCTCTTCGAGGCGCTGCGCTATGGCGGGGCGATGCCGGCCGCTGCCGAGATTCCGGCGGCCTAAGCCTCTAATGCGTCTTCGGCACCGACGATGATCGTTCGCCGCGTGTGCATGGAGCGTCCCGTGCGGTATGGTGGAAGTCGTCCGCTTCGATAGACGTCGATTGTCTGCAAGCATTCGGAACGTCCCGCGCGTGCGATCGCGGGACGTTCCGTTTCCCCTATCGGATTTCGAGGAGCTGCCATGACCTATGGGTCCCCATCGTCCCGTTGCATCCTGATCGCCGACGACGATCGGGATATCCGCGAGCTTCTGCGCTTATATCTCGAAAGCGAGGGATATCGCGTGCGGGAAGCCGTCGACGGCGCCGAAGCTCTCGGGGCCGTCAAGGCGGGCGGCATCGACCTGGTGCTGCTCGATATCATGATGCCGCGTATAGACGGCTACCAGGTGCTGAGGCGCCTGCGCGAGACGAGCGCCCTGCCCGTCATCATGGTGTCGGCCAAAGGGCAGGATCCCGACAAGATCATCGGGCTCGATCTGGGTGCGGACGACTATCTGACCAAGCCGTTCAATCCGCTCGAAGCGCTCGCGCGCGTGCGCTCGTGCTTGCGCCGCGCCTACGGCATGCCTGCCGGCGCATCGCCCGACGACCCGTCCGCGAAGGCTCCGCTTCGCGTCGCGCGTGTGCTTTCGGTGCGCGATCTCACGCTCGACCTCGATGCCTGCGTGTTGCATCGAGGCGATGAGCCTCTCGATCTCACGCCCGTCGAATTCCGCATGCTTTCCCTGTTCATGAGCCATCCTGGCCGCGTTTTCACCAAGCAGCAGATTTTCGAGGAAGGCTGGGGAGAGGAATACGTCGCATCGGGCAATAACGTCATGGTAGGGATCAGCAAGCTGCGTGCGAAGCTTTCGGACGATCCGGGCGCCTATATCGCCACGGTGCGTGGGCTCGGCTACCGGATGGAGGCGTAGGCATGGGGAGAAGACGGGCGGCTTTGCCGGATGCGGTCGATGCGCCGTCGAGCCTGCGTGCGTTTCTCGTTCAACGGTTCATCGCCATCGCCGTCGCCATCTCCGTGCTCGAAATCCTGGTGACGTCCCTTGAGCAAGGCTTCCTCATTCCATGGTTGACCATTCTGGTCCAGGGGGATATCGGCACGGCGAGCCTCGGAGAGGTGGCGCGCCTTGCGCTCGCCGCCGTGTCGGATGCCATCGCCGGAGGAAACAACGTTCCGGTGGCTTTGGCGGAGATGTCCGGCATATTCCTTATGCTCGCCTTCTGCGTGGCGCTCCTCGTTCTTCCGATCGTCGCCGGAGCCTTCGCGTTCGCTTCTCTCACGCAGCGGAGGATCGATGCCGAGCAGCGTGCGCGCGAGGAGGAGCGCGCCTTGTTCTACGAACGCCGCAACCTCCTGATCAGCGATATGGCGCACGACCTGCGCACGCCGATCACGACCGTCGTCGGCATGTCCCAGGCTCTCGCCGACGGCATGGTGGACGATCCCGTCGACCGACATCGATACCTGAAATCGATCGTCGCGAAGGCGACGAAGATGGCCGACCTGGTCAATACGCTTTTCGATTTCGTCAAGCTCGATAGCGAAGGATTCCATCTTGATCGCGCGACCGTCGATCTTCCGCAGCTTGTGCTTGCGGAGGCGGCCGCCCTGTATGCCGATGTAGAGGCGGCGGGCATGGAGCTTTCGCTTGAGGTGTCCGAGGAGCCGGTTTCCGTCTTCGCCGACGCCGTCCAGCTGAAGCGCGTGATCGGCAACCTGATCGCCAATGCCGTGCGGCATACCGATGAGGGGACGGAGATCCTGGTTTCGCTCGTGCGGAAAGCCGGCGTCGCGGATGTCGTCGTGGCCGATACGGGTAGACCCATAGAGGGCGATGCGCAATCCCTGTTCGATCCGTTCGTGCGCGGGGATGCTTCGCGTTCGGGCGAGGGGAGCGGCCTCGGCCTTGCCATCGCGGCGCGTATCGTCAGGATGCACGGCTATCGCATCCGCATAGACCAGCCGTACGGCCGCTTCTCCAAGGCGTTCGTCGTCACCTGCCGTATCGAGGATGAGGGCGAATTCGACGAGGATTGACGGGCGGGCCGCACCAGGGGGGATGCACAAATGAGTTGTACCACGGGGGATAGATACGGCCCACGGGGGATTAGATGTCGCTCGATTCAGTGAGCGGGGTCGGTGGGTGCGCATGCGCCGCATCAAGGGGACGGAACGTTACGATCGAAAAAAAAAAGGGGGGGGGGGTATAGCCCCTTTTCAGCTCTTAAATCCGACGCCGGTGTCAAAATACGGCTGCTTAGAGAATTTCGAATCCAATTTGCGTTGCTTCTACAACGAAATAGTCCCAAGAACAGCATTATTGCGTTGTATTAACAATGAAATAGTCTAAAATATACCCCTTGAGGGTATACTAAGCTTCAATATTTTGGCATTGGAGAAGGATTCAGCTTACGATCTTCAGCGTTGCGGCCAGGTTCAGCCTTGGAAACGGGGTGTGGCATCGGCGATCGTTCGGGTTCCAAAATTCGAAAGATCTGAGAGAAGGTTTCGTGAATGCGGGCGACGATGTCGGTATTTTCAAGTCCTGAGAGAGGGCAAAGCTTGTCTTGTCGTTTGTCGTCAAAGCAACGAAGCTAATTGCCATTCGTTGTGCACACAATGATGATCATCGTCTTACGACCGAACCAGAATGCGATTCCTCTCAGAACTTCCCTATTTTGGAACTTGGGGGAGACGCGTGCGTCTGGAACTCGGATGGGTGCGTGTCGTCTTGTATCACATGAGGTATCCTTGATGACATGAGAGAACAAGAGCGTATAAGGGAAGCATCCGCACCGACGGGGGCCTTTGAATATATGTCGCATTCGTTGCCGCTTGAAGGCGCATCGGGTGACGATGCATTGAAAATACCTGCCCACGATGCGTTGGGGGCAGCTGGATCCAATTGCAGCTCCTCGGGTTCCGACGGACGCGGCAACGCTGCGGGCTCCAGTTCCAACGGGTCCGACCCCGCTACGGGTTCTGACAGGTGCGGCAACGCTGCGGGTTCCGGCCGGAACGACCTCGAACTCCATGATTCCGAGATTCGCGACTTCGGGCAAAGCGTTCCCGGCTTTGGATTTGGTGCCTTCGGGTCCGATGTCCCCGAAGCCAACGCTTTCAAGTCCGTCGTCCCCGAGTCCGACGCTCTCGAGCTCGACGTCCTTGAAACCGATGCCGCTCTCAAACCCGACGCTCCTGAATTCGACAACGCTCCCATCGGCGTGTTCGATTCGGGATACGGCGGGCTGACCGTCGCACGCGAGATCGCCGCGCTCATGCCGCACGAATCCATCGTGTATTTCGGCGACACGGCACGCTGCCCGTATGGCCCCCGCGACCCGCATGAGGTGGCGGAATTCGTGCAGCAGATCGGCCGTTGGCTCACGGCCAGGAACGTGAAGATGCTCGTCATCGCCTGCAATACGGCGACGGCCGCCGGGCTCGAGCGGGCGCAGCAGACCTTCTCGGTGCCTGTCCGCGGAGCCGTCGAGCCAGGCGCGCGCGCGGCGGCGCGGGCCACGCACAACGGTCGCGTCGGCGTCATCGGCACAAAGGGCACGATCGAAAGCGACTGCTATCCGCGCGCCATACGCGCCATCGACGCAGGTCTTACGGTTTTCAGCATCGCCACTCCTCGTTTCGTCGAGATCGTCGAGAACGGCATCAGGCTTTCGAAGGGTCCGATCGAAGACCTGACGAGCATGGCGTCGAAGGCGTACATCCGCCCTTCGTTCCAGGCGATTGCACGTGAGTATCTGGAGCCCCTGCGCCGATGCCATGTGGACGCGCTCGTGCTCGCATGCACGCACTACCCCTTGCTCAAGGCGTTGATCGGCGGCGTCATGGGGCATAAGGTCCTGCTCGTCTCTTCGTCCGAAGCGCTTGCGCACGACGTGCGCGCAACGCTGACGGCCCGACGCCAGACCGCATCGCCCGATGCGGTTCCCGTTTACGAGTTCTACACCACTTCGGAAGCGCTCGACGACTTCCATGACTTCGGCTCGCGGGTATTCAACAGGCCGATCGCCCATCCTATCCACGTATCGCTTTCGGAATTGGAATAGCTTTCGGAATCGGAATAGAGAGAACGAGGTGCGGCGACGAGCGGGCTGAGAAGAAACGTATGCTGTGATTCGCAATGAAAGACATGTCGGCGGCATGCTGGAATCCTGGAAGGGAATGCAGCGAAGGAGACCGCGTCGCGCGCGCTGACTCGTGCGAGCCTTATCGAAGTCGCACGATCGTCGCGCATCGGCATCGGTCGCACGTTGATGCATGTTGATGCATGCCGATCGCACGTTGATTCACGTTGATGAGAAAAGAGGAGCTTATGTTCGCACAGAGAGTCGATAATCGTCTTGACCGCGCGATGCGCGATGTCACGCTCGAACGGGGCGTCATGAAGAACGCCTCGGGAAGCTGCCTGGTGAAATTCGGCGATACGCACGTGCTCGTGAGCGCGACGATCGAAGACCGCGTCGCAGGCTGGCGCAAGGGTTCGGGCCTCGGCTGGCTCACGGCCGAATACGCCATGCTTCCCGCCGCGGGCACCAAGCGCACTCCGCGCGAAACCAAGGGCCGCAAAGGCCGCAGTCAGGAAATCGAGCGCCTGATAGGGCGTTCTCTGCGCAACGTCTGCGATATGGGCCGCATGGGCGGTGAAGTCACGATGACGATCGACTGCGACGTCCTTCAGGCCGATGGCGGTACGCGCACGGCATCCATCACGGGCGCTTGGGTGGCGGCGTGGGATGCGTTCGAGATGTGGCGCACGGCTGGACGTTGCAAGACGAATCCGCTGTTCGGCCAGGTAGCAGCTGTAAGCGTCGGCATGGTGGGCGGGCGTCTGCTGCTCGATCTCGACTATCGCGAGGATTCCCAGGCAGAGATAGACATGAACGTCGTCATGAACGGAAAGGGCGAGCTCGTCGAGGTTCAGGGCACGGGCGAACAGGTCTCGTTCTCGCGGGCGACGCTGAATGAGATGCTCGACATGGCGCAGGCGGGCATCGACGGTCTGCTCGAGAAACAGCGCGCCGCTGTCGGAAAGTAGCATCCTCTGCAGGGGACGCCACCTCGTCATGAGGACATTCTCAGGTCGTACGGGCATCGCAGGCACCGTGATGCAGCCGTTGCACGGCGCATCTCATCCGATCATCGTCCCGACCGCGGCGATCGAGGCATGCGATCGCCTGCCATTCAACGAAGGAGATCGGCAGATATGGAAAAGACCGTCGTCATCGCGACCAACAACGCGCATAAGGTCGAAGAGATCCGCACCGCGCTCGACTTTCCTGGCTGGCGCTTCGTGACGCTTGCGGAATGCGAGCCGTATCCCGAACCTGCGGAGGACGCCGACGATTTCATCGGCAACGCCTTCATCAAGGCACAGGCGGCGCATATGCATACGGGTCTTGCCGCGCTTGCGGACGATTCGGGCCTCATCGTGGATGCGCTCGGCGGCGATCCGGGCGTCTTCTCTGCACGCTATGCCGGGGTGCACGGCGACGATGCGGCGAACAATGCGAAGGTGCTGGCCGGACTCGAAGATGTGGCCGATGACGCGCGCACGGCGCGATTCGCCTGCGCGCTCGTCTTCATCGACGAAGACGGCACGCGAACCGACGCGATGGGCTTCATCGAGGGGCGCATCGGCCATGAATTGCGGGGAAGCGAAGGGTTCGGTTACGACCCGCTGTTTCTGCCCGATGCCTTCGGGCAGAAGAAGACGCTTGCCGAAGTGAGCCAGGATGAAAAGAACGCGATATCGCACCGAGGAAACGCGCTGCGTGCGTTAAAGGCGAAGCTCCAAGCGGGACTGCAATGAGAAAGAGCCGCCCGAAGAAGGCGGCTCTCGTGCATTCGTGGAGCGGGTGACGGGAATCGAACCCGCGTCATGAGCTTGGAAGGCTCAGGTTCTACCATTGAACTACACCCGCGAAGCAGAGGGATTATACCCCAAGAGCCCTGCGTCCTCGGATAAATCCGATGAATAATCCATCAGGTAGCGGCGTCGCGAAATTCGGATGCCTGGTTTCTTTCGATCTCTTTGGAAAGCCCCTCGGCACGGCGTTGAGTCGTGGAGGGGTGGCACTCGAACGCACGCGCGTCAGGTCCGGTTCTGACGATATTTTGAAAAACCTGAAACTGCAGGGATAGCCTCCGATGAATGCGGAGGATACCATCGAATACGAATACGAATACGAATACGAATACGAATACGAATGCGAATGCGAATAGCGGATCTATGGGGAAGAATGCGCGGATGACGGCAAGAAAGAACGCGACGGAGCGATCGGGCGGCGATGCGCTCGCCAACTACCTCACCATGGCGGGGCACGTGTGCTCCGACATCAACCAAGGGGCCCTTTCCGCCGTCCTTCCTTTTCTCGTTGTGGGGAGCGGATACTCCTATTTCGAGGCGACCATGCTCGTATTCGCGGCCAATATCGCGTCTGCGGTCATCCAGCCTCTGTTCGGATGGTTGGGCGACAAGCATCCGTCGCCTTGGCTTATGGCGCTCGGAGTCTTCATCGCTGGACTCGGCATGGCAGGCATAGGGTATGTGCAGGTGCACGGATACTGGTGGGTTGTGGCGTCGGCCACGGTGAGCGGCATCGGCGTGGCGATGTTCCATCCCGAAGGAGGGCGCCTCTCGAATTTGGCCGCCGGAAAGCGCAAGGGCAACGGCATGAGCATCTTCGCCGTGGGCGGGAACATCAGCTTTTTCATCGGCCCCATCCTGTGCGCGATCTTCCTTTCCGCCTTCGGGCTGCATGGCACGGCGGTGTTCCTCGTGCCGGCGACGGTCTGCGCGATGCTGCTTCTCGGGTTCAACGGACGCTTCAAGGCCCTGGGAACTGCGGCATCCCCTGCAGATGGCGATTCGGCGGCACGCGAGCATTGGGGGCTGTTCAGCATCGTCATGGGCGTGCTCACGATGCGTTCCATCTTGCACTACGGCCTTATGGCGTTCATTCCGCTGTTCCTTGTCGGGATGCTCGGGCAGAGCGAAGCCTTAAGCTCAACCGCCATATCGGTCTTTTCCATCGCGGCTGCGCTTGCGACGGCGCTTTCCGGTCGCGTTGCCGAGAAGACGGGGACGATCAGCCTCATGACGGCCTGCTGCGTTCTCATGGGCATCGGTATCGTCGGGTTCGCGTTCAACGGCATCGTGGCCGTAGCGTTTATCCTCACGCTTGTGCTGGCGGTTGCGCTCGATCTGTTCTATCCGTCGGCGGTGGCGCTCGGCATGGGCTACGTCCCCCGCCACTTGGGCATGGTGTCGGGTCTTTCCTATGGAATCGCTGTGTGCGCTGGAGGGATGGTCGAACCTCTCCTGGGGCTGGAAGGCGATGCGATCGGGCTTGTCCCCGTCATGCTCGCGCTTGCGGCCGTCTCGTTCCTGGCGGCTTTTCTGTGCGTGGTGCTGAAGCGGTTCTCGTCCGTCTAGGCAATGTCGGCTTCGGTCCGTTCGCCTGGGAAGCAAGGATATTCGCGGTCAGGCCGTCAGGGCTGCCTCGATGACATCGACTCTATCGATGAACCGGCGATACGTCGCAGCGGAGAAACCCATGGACGGCATCGCATACGCGCTTGGATGCCGATGCGATGGTCGGGATGACAGGATTCGAACCTGCGACATCCTGCTCCCAAAGCAGGCGCGCTACCAAACTGCGCCACATCCCGACGTTCCATTGCTGAGCAGGGATGTTGAATTATAGCAAAGTCGACTCGGCACGCAAGGCGGCGTGGCGGGCAAGACATCCCGGTATGCACGATGCTTCGTCATGCTGAAATGGCATCCGAGAATCCCGTCGAGGCGCTCGACATGAAGCAAAATATCCTGGTGCGCAGGCGAGGTCTGCCAAGCATGCCATCCTGGCGCGGCACGCTCGACTACCCCTCGCTTCGAAGGCTTCAGGCATCGGTTCGTTGCGAATCCGTATCCACGGCATCGATCAGGTCGAGCAGATCGCGACGGCTGTGCACGTCAAGTTTGGCATAGAGGTGTTTGGCATGTCCGCGCACCGTGTTCTCCGTGAGGAACAGGGTCTCGGCGATGTACGCCTTCGTACGTCCCCTGTACAGGTACGTCATGACCTCGACCTCGCGAGGGGTGAGCTTGAATTCTCCTGCAAGCTCGTTGCAGCGTGCTTCGAGGGTGCGGCCTTCGTCCATCGACGCGCGCGACGCAGGCGCCTTTTCATCCGCGAATATCTGCTTTGTATCCTGATCCCTTGTTTCAAGGCAGATAAGCGCCGTTACAAGCAGGGCGAACATGAGCAGCGCGATGAATGCGTCCGAGACGCCGCCGATAGCGTGCGCGCGCATGAAGCCTGTTGCCAGCGTTCCGAGGGCGAACGGCAGCGTATAAGCCGGCCAGGTCATGCCGAATACGAATGCCGGAGGTTCGTTCATGTGGCGTGCGATGTCGGCGATCGTGAGCCAGGAGAAGATCACGAGCAGGTCCCACACGCTGCTCTCGACGCAGCGCAGCATAGGGTATTGGGGCAGAACGATGACGCAGACAAGATCGATGGCGAGCACGAGCAGAATGATGCGCCAAAGATGCGCGAAATTGAACGATCCCTTCAATGTTCGAGCCGTTGCGATGGCGGCAAGGGACACGAGGATCTCGAATATGCGTGCGGCTGTGAATTCGCCGAGGGAAAGCATGCTCTGGTTGCCGGAAAAGCTGCCGATAAGATATGCCGTCACGAAGCTGAACACGACGATGGTCGCACCGACCTTCCAGAGGCTTTTGAACGTGCTCGGCCCGAAACGGTGGCCGCGCGCCTCGGGTTTGGGAACCAGGGTCGTGGCGCGCAGGCAGAGCAGGACCGAAAGGGCAGGCAGGCATGCGGCAGCGAGACAGGAGCCGACAGGAGGAAGCAGGTGCATCGCTTCCTTCATGAGGGAGCCGACGATATTCGCTGCGAAGAGGCAGAAGATGGATTCGGAAACGTCCAAGCGGATGAAGAAGAGCGCCCATTGCAGATAGAGCCATCCGATAACGCAGGCGCACATAATGGTCGAGGCATATAACAGCCAGGTCGTCGACATCACGCCTGCCGCAAAGATGCCGATGGTGCCGACGGCTCCTGCTGCGGCCGCAGCGAAGGGAATCGCCTTGAACGAGACGACGCGAGGAATGCGCTTCGCAATCAGGCCCATGACGGGCATAACGAGCGAAAGGGCGATGTACGATGCGATCCATGCCGTCTGGTCGGAAACGTCGCCCGTGCCGGCAAGCGCATTCACTTGGAACGCCCAAGCCAGCACGCACGCTATGCCTACGAAGGGAACATGGAACCATCCTGCGAATCCGTTGCGGGCGTCCTGCCTCGAATCATTCGTCCCTTGCTGTGCCATGAATTCCCATCCTTCAAATTCTTCGCGCCCTGGCGCTGCATAGGAATCTTCGTTCGAATATCTTCACCATGATACCGCTCATCCCGTACGCGATCAGGTGCGCTCCAGCGGAAGAGGCGCGCCTTTTCCCGCGTAAGACGTATGCGGCACGCGATCGGGCGTGCGTGATTCCATGTCCTGCAACGCGGCGGCACGTTCGTTCTGCGTTCGGTCGGGCGCGCCTTCGGGTTTCTTGAAATCGGATGCGCCTTTGGGTCTTCGGCGATTCTCGCGTGGAAATGAGCTGGTGCTTTAGTGAAAACAACCCGTTTCGGGGCGGTGTCTTTTCATGAAAAGGCCCCGTCTCGGGTGGTGCGTGCGAGCGGCTCCTCGCGCTAAGGTCTTCGCCTGAGGGAGGGACCGAAAAGGGCGGTCCCTGGATTAAAGGAGGGTTCCATGGATTACAGCACGTCTCTCAACCTTACGCAGAGCCGTCGTTCGTTCATCAAGGCGGCAGGCGCCACGCTTGTTGCCGGCGTCGCCGCGGCAAGCCTCGGCGGATGCGCGCCGAAGGCGGCCAACAAGAACAACGACGCTCAGTCGATCGAGGATATCTCGTGGGACGAAGAGACCGACGTTCTCATCGTGGGCGGCGGCCTTGCCGGCATGGCTTCTGCGATCACCGTCGCCCAGGAGGGCGATGGGGCGTCGTGCGTCATTCTCGAGAAGGGCACGAATCCGACCGGTTCGGGCGACAGCCCGTTTTCCGCAGGCCGCGTTTTATGGACCGACGACGACCATGCCGAAGGCTTCCGCACGTATCTCTACGAGCTTCGCGGCACGATGGACAATACGCCCGATGCCGTGCTCGATGCCTTTGCAGCCGGCATCCACGAGAATCGCACCTGGCTCGAATCGCTTCCCGGATTCAACGCCGACGACGTCATGTTCGAGGAGCATTTCGTCGATGGGAGCGGCGCAACCTGCTATCCCGAGTACGCCGAGCTTCCCGACGCATACAATCTGGGTGTCCTGTGGTTCAAGGGCGAGAAGAACGACCACGTCATCAAATTCCTGCACGGCATCGTTCAAGACCGATCCGACGTCATCGATCACAAGCTCGGTGCGCGCCTGACCGCCCTCGTGCAGGACCCTGCCAGCAAGGAGGTCGTCGGCGGCGTATACGACCTCGAAGACAAGACGTACTACATCAAGGCGCGCAAGGGCGTCGTGATGTGCTGCGGAGGCTTCGAGAACAATGCGCAGATGCGCGCCGACTACCTTTCGGGCACCACGGCACGTCCGATCGCCGGACGGATGAATGAAGGCGACTGCCATTACATCTGCGCTCGCATCGGTACCGATATGTGGCATATGAACAGCTGCGCCGGATTCTGGACCAGCGTTTCCCCGATCGATGGCACGGATGTGACGATGCGTACGCCCAAGAAGTACGGCATCACGGTGTCGACCGCCGGCCGCCGTTTCTTCATGGATTGGGACTCCGACCATGAAATCGACTGGTCGACGATGAGCGATATGACGCTCGAGACCAATGTCGGTTCGCGCCACGGGCATATGCAGTTCGGCGGCGAGTGGCCTCATCTGCCCATGCCTGAAACCACCTGGTATATCCTGGATGCCGATGGCTATGCGGGCATGATGGCCGACGAGATCGCCCCTGCGTTCGATCCGGCGGGCGAAGGCTATGGCTTTTCCGCCGATACCGTCGAGGATCTTGCGGGCAAGCTGGGGATGGCGCCTTCCGAACTCGTGACCACCATCAACCAGTGGAACGATGCATGCGATGCCGGCAACGACCCGTACTTCCATCGTCCTGCCGACACGCTGACCCCGATCAAAAAGGCGCCGTTCTATGCATGCCATTGCTCCGCGACGATGCTCAACACCGACGGCGGTCCCCGTCGCAACGAAAAAGGACAGATCATAGATCTTTACGGCGAGCCCGTTCCTCACCTGTTCAGCGCGGGAGAGTTCGGCAGCGTGTGGTGCAACATGTACAACGGCGGCGGCAACCTGGGCGAATGCTGCGCATTCGGACGTATTTCAGTGCGTAGCTGCCTTGGAATCGCATAGGAGGGTCGGCTAAGGCTTCGCTCATCGGAGATGTGCTGAAGACGAAGATCGCTGGCCCGACGCTTTGTCGGGGTTCTTCTTGGACGCACAGGCCGTACGGTCCTGTGCGTCCAAGCGTTCGTTGCGGGTGCTGTTTCAGGGCGGTATCATGTGAGAATCGTATCTTCTTGATAATCGCTTCTCTTACAGGCAAGGCGGAGGACTCTTGGTCACCGTTGCGGACATCGTTGCGTTGCCGGCATTCACGCATGTGGAACTGATTGCGCCCTGCGAAGGGTCTCAGCAGCGGGAGGTTCGCAACGTAGGCATTCTGGACTGTCCCCCTGATTACAATGAATACAGCGCATATGTTCCAGGCGAGCTTATCTTAACGAATCTCGGTTTCGCGTACGGCAATCCTGAGCTTGCCGAAAGATCGCTTCTAGCCATGCTGCGCAGAGATGTGGCTGCCATCGCAGTCAAAACGGTGTACGATCCTCCGATCAGCGACGCTGTGCGCAGAGAAAGCGCAGAGCGCGGAATCCCCGTATATCTGTACGATGGCGCCTATCACGAGACCGTGGCATATCAGTCGTTCGATCTCATCCAGAGGGATCGAGCGGAATTGGACAGGGAAAAGGCCTTGGATGAGTTGCTGATCGTCCATGACGACGATCGCATCCGTACGAGATTGAGCGCGATCATCGGCATGATCGGTTCGATGTTCCAATGCTTTGCGTTTACGCTGCGCAGGGACGACGCCTGCTCATTTTACGCTATGCTCGACTCGGTATCTTCGTCGCTGAGCGCAGTGAAAGAGGAATGCTGCGCAGTGGTATTCACGGGTGCCTTCCGGTATCACGGTCGTATCCTTGCGTTCGTATCCTATGACTTCGAAGACGACGAGGAACGGTCGGCTGCTGAAAAGCGATGCCTTTCGGCGATCGGGCTGGAAGAAGGCTTGCATGTCGGCGTGAGCGAAACAGTGCATTTAGGTGATGGGGACATTGCGATTCGCCAAGCGCTTGCGGCTGCAGATTATTCGTATCGTCACGGTCGGCATCTGGTTCGCTGGTCGGAACTGCACGTCGCGGCGTTCGCGCATGCCGTGCGTTACGATCGTTTGTTCATGCGTACGAGCAAGCTGTACTACACCGTGCTTTCCGGTTATGACGAAAAGCACGGAACCGAGCTTGTGAATACGGCCAAAGCATTGGTGGCGAGGCACGGCGATGTCAAAGCGGTAGCGGAGGAGCTGCATCAACATCCTAATACGGTGCGTTATCGCATGCGGAAAATGAAGGCCGTGCTAGGGATTTCCAGCGAGGATGACAGAGCGTTCGTCGGGCTGCTCGATCTTGTGTTCCTGTCCAAAAGGGACGCCATCTGACTCACCGATCCATTCGGTCGGCATCGCCCTTGATGTCGCTGCAGGGGCTTTCGCGCAATGGCGACAGGATCTTATCCTTGCTGACGGCATTTGCGATCGTGTACACAGCCAAGCCCGATGCCATTCCGGCTACGATAGGGATAGAGCTTGCCGTTCCTACCGTCAGGAAGCTCACGGTAACTGCGATCGAACTTGCTCCTAATGCATACAGGCCCGCCTTCGGACTGAATCGTTTCAATACGAAGCTGGCTACGAGGGGTACGAACACGCATCCTGAGAGATATCCGTAGCAGATGTCGATTCCCACTAGAACATCGCGTATCCACAAGGAACAGATCATCACAATGGCGCCTATGAAGAGGGCGGATAGTCGAGTTGCCGTAATTTCTCCCAAGCGATGGAATCGCTTTCCGACGAAGCGTATGTAGAGGTCGTTATACAGGATAGTGGACGATGCGAGAATCGTGCCGCTGGAAACCGACATCGTGGCTGCCATGGCAGCCGCTAAGACGAGTCCTCGTATCCCTACAGGCAGAAACGTGGATATTCCAGTCACGAATGCAGCCTGCGGATCGTCGAGATGAGGTAAAAGCACCGCTACGCTCATGCCGATAGTTACCGTGGCGAACGCATACAGAATGCTATAAAGGCCAGCTCCGATCGTACCTCGTTTAGACACTCTCTCGTTCTTCGCGGTGAATATGCGTTGCCAGATATCTTGGCCGATGATGAGCCCGGGCACGTAGAGAACGATATAGGAGAAGCTCTTGTCGAATCCCATGCTTCCCATCGACAGATACGTTTCGGGAACCTTGCGTATAAGCGCGTCCCAACCTCCGGCGGCCGAAATGCAGAAAAGGGGAGCGAGGATGAGGATGCCGATGGTCTTGACGACGAATTGCACGATATCCGTCATGGTGACCGACCACATCCCTCCTACGAATGTGTACAGTATCACGATCCCGCCGCCCAGCACCATCGACAGCATGGGGTTAAGGCCGATGGTGCCGTTGATGATCGTTCCGATGGATATGACTTGGACTACGCTGAGGGTAAGCGTGTATATAAGGATGAGGACAGAGCTGAATACGCGCGCCGTGGGTCCGTAGCTGCTTTCCACTACCTCATTCACGCTGAGCGCCCGTAGTCTCGACAGCTTGCTCGTTACGAGAAAGCCTGCAATGATCAGCCCGAATCCGATGCTCAGGTTGAGCCAGACGCCGCCGAGTCCAAACTGATAGCCCAGCTGGGCGCTTCCAATGGTGGAACCGCCTCCCAGCGTGAGGGCCGCCATGCATCCGAAGAATAAGGGAAACGAGAGCCGTCTGCCTGCAACCAGGTAATCTTCTTGGGTTTTTGCAAAACGCGCGGCTATGAAACCGATGGCTATGACGACGACGAAGTACAGCGCGATGATAACGTAGTCGACGAATGAAAGAGCCATGTGCGACCTCCGCTTCTTTGGAAGCACCCGTCTTGCATCCCATCCTAGATTCTTTCCATTCGAAATCGTTTGTTCAAGCGGACAAAGCGATCGGGTCGAGTTCTGTCCTTCTGTCCAGCGGGAGCCTTCTCATGGCTTCGTATGCTGTATTCAGCGTCTGGCCTGCCGGGAGGGGTCGTGCCGATCGGGTACGGCGTCCGTCGAGGATTAGGACGAAGGAGCATCCATCGAAAGGAGCGCTACATGGCCAAATCGGTATTCCAGGGACGCAGCCTTCTCTCCACGAGGGACTATACGAAAGACGAATTGACGTATCTTATCGAATTCGCCGAACATCTCAAGGATCTGAAGAGGCGCAATATCGAGCATCGCTATCTAGCAGGCAAGAACATCGCTCTCCTGTTCGAGAAGACGTCTACGCGCACCCGCGCTGCATTCACCACCGCATGCATCGACCTAGGTGCGCACCCCGAGTATCTGGGCAAGAACGACATCCAATTGGGCAAGAAGGAGACGGTGCGCGATACCGCGCTCGTTCTGGGCAGCATGTTCGACGGAATAGAATTTCGCGGATTCGCACAGGAGCATGTCGAGGATCTTGCGAAATATAGCGGGGTGCCGGTATGGAACGGCCTTACCGACAAGGAACATCCCACGCAGATGCTGGCCGACTTCATGACCATGAAGGAGAATTTCGGCAAGCTGGAAGGCCTCACGTTGGCCTACTGCGGCCAGGGGCGCAACAATGTGCAGAATTCCCTTATGATCACGAGCGCCATCCTAGGCGTGAACTACTGCAACGCCACGCCGGCCGAACTTGAGCCCGATCAGGAAGTCGTCGAGGCGGCCCATGCATGTGCCGCAAAGAGCGGAGCCACCATCACCGTGACGAACGATCCGGTCGAGGCTGTGGAGAACGCCGATGCCATCTACACGAACGTGTGGGCGGCCATGGGAGAGGAATCTCAGTTCGCCGAGCGCGTGAAGCTCATGTCCCCCTATCAGGTGAATGCAGAACTGCTGTCGCATGTGAGGAATCCCGACTACATCTTCCTGCATTGCTTGCCGGCCTTCCACAACGCCGATACCGAGTACGCCGCCGACATAGCCAAGCGCTTCGGCGTGAAGGAAATGGAGGTTACCGACGAGGTGTTTTATTCCGATCACGGCCGTCAATTCCAGCAAGCCGAGAATCGCATGCACACCATCAAGGCCATCATGGCGGCCACCCTGGGCAATCTGTACATTCCTCGCGTCTAGAACCGTCTCTTGATGCGCCGTGCGGTCCTGGCCGCAGTCGCGTGAGATGCGCTTCGCATCGTTGCCGTCAAGGCGACGGTTGCGGAAAACCGCGTCTTGATATGTCGGAATCGCCGATAGAAGAGGAGCTTCTTATGTCGGAGCACGCGCCTGAGAAGGGCAAGAAGAAATTCAAAATGCCGAACACCTATGTCATTCTGTTCGGGGTCATCTGCATCATCGCTGTTCTCAGCTGGATTATTCCGGGTGGAGCGTATGAGCTGAATGCCAACGGCGATGCCATATCGGGAACGTACCATATCGTTGAATCCAAACCGCAAGGGTTGTGGGATGTGCTCATGGCGCCCATTACCGGCATGCTGGGGTCGGACACGATAAGCGGGGCTATCGCCATTTCGCTTACCATCCTGCTCTTCGGCAGTTTCCTGGAAATGATGGAAGAGACCGGCGCTGTGAAGACGGCTCTCAAGCGCATTGCGATGAAAAACCAGAACAACGTGCATGTGCTCATCGCTATGCTTGTCTGCCTCATGTCGTTTCTCGGCAGCTTGGAGGGCGCCTACGAGGAAGGCATCGTGTACTTCCTTATGTTCGTGCCGGTGATTTTGGCATTGGGGCTCGATACCGTGGTCGCCATCATGATCGTGGTTCTTGGTACGCAGGTGGGCTGCCTGGCTTCGACGGTGAATCCGTTCGCTACGGGCATCGCTTCCGGTATTGCAGGAATATCGGCCGGCGACGGCATGGGTATGCGCGTGCTGCTTCTCGTGGTGCTTACAGCGCTCGTGGTGCTTATCATCAACCGTTATGCCGACATGGTAAAGGCGCATCCCGAAAGGTCGGTGCAGTTCTTCCGCCGTAATCAAGATCTCATGGACTTTCCCGTTTCCGAAAACGAGGATCTTGATCTTTCCGGTCGTCAAAAAGGCGTGCTGGCCATCTTCGTCCTTACATTCGCGATCATGGTGGTCGGGTGCGTGCCATGGACGTCGATAAACCCAGATTGGACGTTTTTCGAGCGGCTCGTAGCATGGATCGGCGCCACTCCCGTGCTTTGCGAAGCATTGGGAAGCGATATCACGCCGTTCGGCTCGTGGTATTTCCCCGAACTCGCCATGCTCGTGATGGTCATGACCCTTTTGGCGGGCATCGTCATGCGCTACGAGGTCGATAAGATCATCGACACGCTCATCAAGGGCGCTGCCGGCCTGGTTTCCACCGCTTTCGTCGTGCCGTTGGCTCGGGGTATTCAGGTAGTTATGGACAACGGGCAGATCACGCCCACCATCCTGCATCTGTGCGAGAACACGCTGGCGTCACTGTCTCCCGTTGCATTCGTGATCGTGGCGTTGATCTGCTACTTCCTCATTGCGTGCCTTATTCCTTCATCAACGGGCTTGGCAGCGGCGACTATGGGCATTATGGCGGCGCTCTCGCAGTTTGCCGGTGTGGACGTGGCCATCATGGTGACCATTTACTGCATGGCCCTTGGGTTGGCAAAGATGATTTCTCCCACTTCGATCGTCGTGATGACCTGCACTGCAGCCGCGCATATGAGTTACGGCGACTGGGTGAAGAAAGCCGCTCCCATCGTGGGGTTCCTGTTCCTCGTGTGCTGCGCGTTCCTCACCGTGGCTGCGATGCTGTAGCTCTCGCCATTCTATCTGGGCATGGCTTGCGTCCTGGTTGCCAAAACGATTAACGACTCCCTATGAAAGGAGATAGTCTCTCATGGCTAAAGAAAAAATGTATGTGTCGAATGCGACGAATCCCCTGAAGAAAGTAATGATGTGTTCGCCGCGCCACTATCGGTTCAACGGCATCAACGTCATTACTGCCGAATGGATGAAGAAGGGCGACCAGGAAAAGAATGATGTCATGGTGGCCGAGTGGCAGATGCTTGTAGACGCTTACAGGGCCAACGGCATCGAGGTCGTGGAAGTGGAGGCGCGTCCTGAGTTCGAAGTAATGACGTTCGCGCGCGATTACGGCTGCATGATCAAGGAAGGCGCCGTGATCGGCCACTTCCGTCATCCGGTTCGTCAGGTCGAGGCCGTCGCGTATGAGGAGAAGCTTAAGGAGCTGGGAATCCCTATCGTGGCACGCGTGAATGCGGGCTGCATGGAGGGCGGCGATTTCTGGATGATCGACGAGCATACGCTGGCATGGGGCCAGGTCGATCGTACCGATCAAGCCGGCGTCGACAATTTGCGCGATCAGCTGGAGAAGCTTGGCTATACCGTGGTCGGCGTACCGTGCCCGCCGGACAATCTGCATCTTGACATGATTTTCAACATCGTAGCCCCGCAGGTGGCCTTGGCCTGCATCGAACAGCTCCCTTACAACTTCCTGCAGATGTTGAAGCGCCGCAACTTCGAGTTGATTCCCGTGGCGAGCGAGGATATGTACAAGCACGGCTGCAACGTGCAGTGCATCGGTGACGGCAAAGTCGTCGCCATCGAGAAAAACAGGCATATCAACGACAAGATGCGTGCGTTGGGCCTGAACGTGATCGATGTGCCGCTTGATCAAATCCTGCACGCAGGCGGAGGCCCTCATTGCCTTACGCAGCCTATCGAGCGTCCGTAATGGCGTCGCTCAGAAAGGCAGGATACCTATGAAGGTTTTGATTTGCGATCATCCCGACTGCATGATGCCCGATCATACGTTGGAAATCGAGACGCTGAAGGCGGGCCTCGGCCCCGATACGGACATCGAGGTGTACGAGTACGACGAAGGAAGGCGCGATGAGTTCTATGCTCGTCTAGCCGATGCCGACGCGCTCCTTACGGCGTTCGTGACCATGGACGCCGAAGCGATGAAGCACGCTGCTCGACTCAAGGTCATTTCATTGAATTCTACAGGGTTTGACCAGGTTGACTTGAATGCGGCAACCATGCGCGGAATAGGCGTGTGCCCTGTGGGCGAGTATTGCACGTGGGACGTTTCGGAGAGCGCCATCGCGTACATGAGCGCGCTCAACAAGCATTTCAAGCTCTATCAGAAGGAGATCGACGAGCGCCATGCATGGAATTATGCGGCAGCGCCTCAGTGGCCTCGTCTCGAGGACCAGGTTCTTGGTATCGTCGGATTCGGGAAAATAGGGAAATGCACGGCTGAAAAAGCACGGGGATTAGTGAAGAAGATAATCGCATGCGACCCCCATGTGCCGCATGGGGATTTCGTTGCACGTGGAGTGGATCGGGTTGAGAAGGACGAGTTGCTGGCTCAATCCGACATCATCGTGAACCATATGTGCCTGACCGATGACAATGAGCGCTATTTCGATGCTGCAGCGTTTTCTCAAATGGTTCGCAGGCCCATATTCATCAATCTTGGCCGCGGTTTGTGCGTGGATGAAAGCGCTCTTGTCGAAGCTCTCGAGGACGGACGGGTGCGCGCGTTCGGTGCTGACGTTCTGTATAACGAAACGCCCGATCTAGCATCTAACGAACTGGTCGGTCGAGACAATGTCATCATCACGCCGCATTCCGCGTTTTATTCCACTACGGCTATTGAAGACCTGGAGCGTTTAAGCTGCGAAAATATCGTTCACTTCCTGAAAGGGGAGAAGGAGAAGGTCTTCAAGCTGGTCAATCAGGTGTAATTGTTCCTGATTCGACGAAGGATCGATGTCGTCTCCACATGATAGGTCTGGGGGAAGAGATCGACGGGCGTCGCGCGTGCGAGTTCGTAGCCTTGCGCTTCGAAGCGCGCCACGTCGCGCGCCCAGGTGGCGGGATCGCAGCTCACGTACGCGACTTTCGTCGGACCCGCTTCGGCGATGCTCTTCACGAGCGATGCGTCGAGCCCTGCGCGCGGCGGGTCGACGAGCACGGCGTCGAGATGCCCAAGCATCGGCAGCTCGCGCGCGGCATCGCCGCCGATGACGTCGATATCGAGTTCCGTTTCCTCGGCTACGCGCCGTAGGTCGCGCACGCTTGACGAGTAGCTCTCCACGCCATAGACATGGGCGCCCGTGCGCGCGAGCGGGATGGTGAAGGTGCCGACGCCGCAGTAGAGGTCGGCCACCTCGTCTCCTTCGCGCACGTCGAGCGCTTCGAGCGTCGTTTCCACAAGCCGTTCCGCCTGCTCGGTGTTCACTTGGAAGAACGACGGCGCCGCAATCTTGAATGACTGCTGGCAGAGGCGTTCTTTCCAATACCCGGTTCCGTGAAGCACCTCCACGCCCTTGACCTTGCGTGCGCCCTGAGGGCCGCCGGTCGCCACGCGCACGATGCTCGACGCCTTGAGCGCGCGTGCAAGCGTGCCCGCCACGGCGACGCGCGGGAAGTTGCCGCCTTCGGTCCAGAGCGCCACCTCGAGCGATTTCGTGCGCATCGACCCTCGGATACCGACGCGGTAGATGCCCAGGTCGTTGCTGCCCGCGAGGAAGCGCAGCGCGCCGCGGACGGCCTTCGGCGCCTTCGCGAGCGCGTGCGATCCCAGGGGGAATTCCTTGGGCGATACGATACCGTCGGCGCCTTTGCGATGGTATCCCATCGTGAAGCCCGAGGCGTCGGTCGCGCAGGCGAATTCGAGCTTGTTGCGATACCCCCACGGTCGATCGCTCGGAATGCAGGGTGCGACGATGCTCTGGGCGCGCTCCGCATCGACATGCGCCACTTTGACAAGCTGCGCGACGATGTTGTCGCGTTTTTCGACGAGCTGACGCTCGTAGGCGACGTGCTGCCAGCCGCAGGTTCCGCATTCGATCTCGAAGGGTGCGCGTGGGTCGACGCGATTGGGGGATGCTTCGATGATATCCGTCACATGTCCGCGCACGAAGCGTTCTTTACCTTCGGTGATATCCACGCGCACGCGGTCGCCCGGGCAGGCGCCCTCGATGAAAGCCACGCGCCCGTCGCTCAGGTGCGCCACGGCTTCGTCTCCGTAGGACAGCCGCTCTATGGTGAGTTCTTCAAGCATCGGTTTCCCCATCCGTCGCATGCATGCAAGATGTCGTATAATAACCGACATCCATTCTACGTGCCCCTGTAGCTCAGGGGATAGAGCGTCTGCCTCCGGAGCAGAAAGCCACAGGTTCGAATCCTGCCAGGGGCACCATTCGGAATCCATGCGAACCCGCCTGAGCCGTTAGGCGGGTTCTTGCGTTTCAAGGCGACATCGCTCAGCGGATTTCATCCGCATGCGCCTGCGCGTTCCGAAATTCCCTCAGGAGATCTTGCGGCAGCGTTCCGTCGGTTCCCCCAGCCGCCGAGCATGGCTTCTAGACCGATCTCGAACTGCTCCGAGAGATTCCATTGTCCGATCATGACCTGTCCGACGTGTCTGCTCGGGCTTGCGATCGTGAGAATTTGGATCCAGGCTATCATCTACGGCCGATATGCTGCGACCGATTTCGGCCCATATACCGTTCTCGCAAACCTTATCCGCGTCGCGTTCATCGTGCTGCTTCTTGTCGTATTCTCGCATCGAAGCATGGGACGCATCGTCCAGCGCAATCTGAGCTGGTTTTCCGTCACGGCGATGACGTTGGCGCCCGTGTTTCATCTCGTGCAGCCGATTGCGTCTGGCGTTCCTTTCGATCTGTTCGCATGCGTGATCGGCGGTCTCGGGCTCGTATGGGGCGCCGGCATGTGGATCGGCATCTTCGTGCGCTTAGCGCCTAGGGTCGCGTTCTTCTATGCGTTCGCCTGTCTTGCCGCAAGTGCGCTCGGCGGGCTTGTCGTTGGGTTTCTGCCGCAAGACCTGGTCTATGTCATCGCAGCATTCCTGCCTACGCTCGCCCTTGTCGCGTATTGGCGTGCTTCCGCGCTGCTTGATGAGGGAACCTTGGGGGGCGATGCGGTGCCGCGCGACCATGCGTATGATGCCGAGCCCCGATCGACGCTCATACGCCTGGCATGCGGACTTGCATTGCTCGATTTCGCCCTCGGCATCGCGCGCGGGTTTCCCGATGGTCAATCGATTGCGCTTTCGGTGCCGTTTCAGATCGTCCATCAGGTCGGAGTCGCTCTCATCTGCATCGCCGTGGTCTGGCGGGTGCTTGCACGCGGCGCGCGGTTCGGGTTCGGATCTGCGTGGCGTTTCCAGATAGCGTTCATGGTGGCGGGCGTGTTGCTCATCGCCTCGCTCGACCAGCCGTTCGCGGAGACAGGAGCCGTGCTTGTCACGATGGCGAACACGCTCATGCTCGGGTTGCTCTGGTATTGCGCCTATGATTTTTCGCGACACAGCTCGTATGAGCCCTATCTGGTTCTCGGCGGCGTTTGGGTCATACATCTTCTACCGCGCGAGGTCGGTCGGCATCTCATATCCGCTGTCGGTGTGACCGATGGGTTCGTTACCGTTGCCATCGCGATCGTGGTGTGCCTGCTTGCGCTCAGCATGGCTTTCGTGCTTCGGGATGACGTGCCTGCGTCTCGACCCTTCTTTGCCGATCTCGGATCGGACGGCCGGTATAACGACTCTCTGCAATCAGCGCAGACGTCGGAGCGTCCATCCGTTGAAGAGCGCGATTCTGCGGCCGATACATTGGAGCATCGCTGCGCCGAGCTTCAGGAGGTTTTCGGCCTGACCGATCGTGAGCGGGACATGGCCTGGTACATAGCCCAAGGGCGCAGCAAGGGCCGCATCAGTGAGGAGCTGTTCATCTCCGAGAATACCGTGAAGGGCTACACGAGAAGCCTCTATGTGAAGATCGGCGTACATTCGAAGCAACAGCTGCTCGATACGCTTTCCAAGATGGAGCACCGTCGCGCAGAATGACGCGCAAAAGTTGCACGAAGCTGATATGCTTGGATTTCCAGGGGAAATGCCGTTGTGCGGCAGATGCGTCGGCGTTCGGCATCCAAGGAGATGATGCGCATGAAGAAGCTCGAAGGCGTGGCAAACACAACGTACGTTCCGCTCATCGCGCGCATCGCCGTCTCGAAACGATTCCCCGAGTATTTCTTCGACCAGGCGGCCCTCGATCTTGAAGCGAAGATTCCCGCGGGTGCGGAGAAGGGGTCGTACGAGTATTCGAACATGGCTTCGGTCGCCCGATACTACAACCTCGACGATATGATCTCCGCGTTCGCGGAGGCGCATGAGGCATGCAATGTCGTGCTGCTCGGCCTCGGCCTCGAGACCGCCGTCTATCGTCTCGGCTCGGCGCTTTCAGATAAGGATGTGCGTTGGTTCGGCGTCGACCTTCCCGAAACCATCGCGCAGCGCAGGGCGGCATTCGGCGAAGAGAATGCGCTTACGCTCGTCGAGGGCGACATGTTCGCCATGGGATGGGTCGGCGCGCTCGACGCGTCACGCCCGACGCTTCTCGTCGTGTCCGGCGTTTTCCAATACTTCGAGCCGGAGCAGGTCAAAGATTTCGTGCACGCCTGCGCCGCTGCCTTTCCTTGCGGAGAGATGGCTTTCGACGCCACGAACGAGGACGGCCTGAAATTCGCGAACTGGTTCATCAAGCGCACGGGTAACGCCGATGCCCTCATGCGGTTCTTCGTGAACGACGCGCGCGCCTTCGCGGACGAGACGTCGACGACGCTCATGGAGGAACGGGTGTTCTTCGAAGACGCCCTGCGCCTGATCGGCCGGCGTCTCGGCATCGTGTCGCGCATATCGATGCGCGTGGCCGACAAGAAGCGCCGCACGAAGTTGATACGCCTGGGTTTTCCAGGGAAGTGACGGCGTTTGGCGCCTGCATGACGGAGTAGGGGAGCTCGATGCCGAGCTGGTCGTAACCGGAAAGGCGATACCGTTCTGTCGGCATTGCCATAGCGCGCGATTCCCGCGAGCCGGTTGCGACGGAGAGGCCGGATCGTTCCGCGCCTCAGAATAAGGCGATGCACCTTTCGCGATAGGCGGGAAGCAACTGGTCATGCGTCGCGAACGTGAGTCCCTCGACCTTCGCTTGCGCGATGAGCAGACGGTCGAAGGGGTCGTTATGCCGTGCGGCGTTCCTTTCGCGCGAGAGCGTTTTGACGGCGTAGACGTGTGAGGGCTCGAGGGGCAGGCGAACGAAGCCTGTCTGCTCGCAGAGCTTGACGAAGTCCTCTTCCGGCATAGGCATGCTCTCGGGATGGATGGCATGCTTGATGGCGACCTCCCATACCGAAACGATGCTGTAGCAGACGAGGTTGTCACGCGATTCGAGGAGAGGCACGAGTTCTTCGGGCAGTTTCGAGCTTTCGGCCAGCGCCCAGAGCGCGATGTGCGTATCGAGGAGCACTCTCATCTAGACCACCCCGAACAGGGCGGCGATTTCCTCGTTGTCTGCGTCGATATCGTCGGGGATGGCGTAGCGCCCGTCGGCGATTCCTAAGGTGCGACCGCCATGGCCGGCGGGCACGTGAACCGTGAAGGGCATCCCGTTTTCCAGGACGCTCTGACGGGCGAATATCCTCACCGCCTCGGCGAGCGAGGTGCCCATATTCTTGTATAGGCTCTCGGCATGTTCCTTGAGATCGCTGTCCATGCGTACTTGCAAGACCGATGTCTTCGCCATATTTCCCACCTACAATCGTATTATATTATTATTATAATACATCTTGAATATAAGAAGGAAGGTGAAAACCCGCCTTCCAGCAGGACATCGAACTGCACGCCGATCAGTCGGCTCTTCGCAAGCATGTCGCATTGCCGTTCGATCATCCAACGGAAATGGTCGTTCAGGGCGTCGTTCAGGATGACGAGCGCCTCGTCGAGCCGCTGGTTGGCAGCCTGCAGGGTATGTATTCGAGGCGCATCAATCGTCAGCATCGCTTCGTTTATGAGGTCATCGAAGGAGGGCTTGAAGAAGGCGGTGTTGCATACGAGGGAATCGTGAGGGTCCTCAGCATGTGGACGCATTACGAATCCTTCTAGCAGATATGCATCCGAACGGGGTATGGCTCTTCCGCTGCGATAGTTGATGCTCGCGGCGCAGGACAGATTCTCGTCGGCAGTTGATCATTTCCGGATCATGCGCACGGCGGCGCGCGCGGATAGAGGCATCGGTCGCTCTATAATGCCTTTCATGCAAAAACGGTCGATAGGCATAGCATCAACGATCGCAGGGGCGGCGCTCTGGGGGTTCTCGGGCACATGCTCACAGTTCCTGCTGGAGAGCTATGCCATATCGAGCCTGTTCATCACGATGGTTCGCATGTTAGGCGCGGGTGCTCTGTTCATCGCGCTCATCGCGGTTCGTTATCGTGCGCAGGCGCGGGGGATCCTTGCCGACCGCCATGCGCGTCGGCGTCTTCTGCTCTTCGGCATCGCGGGCCTGTATCTCTGCCAGCTTACCTACGTGATCGCCATCGGGTATGCGAATGCAGGCACGGCGACGGTCATGCAGAGTCTTAATATCGTCATGATCATGATCGCGAGCTGCATGCTTGCGAGGCGCCTTCCTCGAAGGCCCGAGGTGGCAGGGCTTGTGTTGGCGATCGTCGCGACCGCAGTCATCGCCACGCAGGGCGACCTTGGAACGCTGTCGCTTTCAGGTGCGGCGTTGTTCTGGGGTTTCGCCACTGCGGCGACGGCCGCTGCGTATTCGATGCTGTCGATGCCTCTGAGCCGTAGGTGGGGAAGCTTCGTCACGACGGGGCTGGGCATGTTCGCGGGCGGCGTCGCCGGCGCTGCGGTATGGATAGCGGCCTTCTTCGTCCCCGGGATCGATACCGTCGCAAGCGTGGGCAACGCCATGGGAACCGCGCTCATCCCGCAGCTCGACGTTGCAGGCGTCGCGGTGCTTGCGGTCATCGTCGTCGTCGGAACCTTCGCGGCGTTCTTCCTGTACCTGCACGGTATGGCTCTGGTGGGAGCGGTGCAGGGAAGCCAGCTGGGAGCCATCGAGCCCGTAAGCGCCACTGCGTGCTCGGCCGCGCTCGTGGGAACGTCGTTTTCGTCGTGGGATTGGATCGGCCTTGCGCTTATGGTAGGCACTATTCTGCTCGTGGCGGCGGGGAAGGGCGACGTGTCCAAGATCGATGCGCCCGAGCCCGCTATCTCTGCGGAAGAATACGGGTCCGACGAAGCATAGCGGGATTGCCGGGCTGGCCGCGTGCGATCACTCACCTTCATCGTTCCAGTCGGAAGACGGCATTGCGACGCCCTCGGCATTCAACTCAGCATGGTAGGCCTTGGCAGAGAGCGCTTCATACGAAGGTTTTCCACGTGCAGGTCGAACGGCGGTTAACTGCAACATAATAGATGCTTTCGGCATCGGTAAGATACTGAAAGCATTTCCTTGCGCGCTTTATTCCTCCGATGCATGCCCACGCCATGCCCTCACCTGTTCGAGACGTTCCTTGAGCCAGGATTCCCGTCCCTCTTCGGTAGGTTGGTAGTATGTGCGGCCCGCAAGCGAATCGGGCAGACATCGCATGCCGGCGGCCACCTTGTGCTCTTCATGATGGGCGAGCTTGTACCCCTTGCCGTAGCCGAGGTCTTTCATAAGGCGCGTCGGCGCGTTGCGGATGACGAGCGGGACCGACTCGGCCATGGTGGTCAGAGCATCCTTCTTGGCATGCTCGTAGGCGATATAGCTGCTGTTCGATTTTGGCGCGAGGGACAGGTAGATGACGGCTTCCGACAGATGCACGCTGCATTCGGGCATGCCTATGAAGTGGCAGGCGTGGAAAACGTTCACGGCGACGTTGAGGGCGTTCGTATCGGCGAGCCCGATGTCTTCCGCGGCGAAGCGCGTGATGCGTCGCGCGATGTAGAGCGGGTCTTCACCGCTTTCGAGCATGCGCGCAAGCCAGTAGACGGCGGCATCAGGGTCGGAATTCCGCATGGATTTGTGCAGCGCCGAGATGATGTTGTAGTGCTCGTCGCCATCCTTGTCATAAAGAAGCCGTCTGTTCGACGTGCATTGCGCAACGGTGTCGGACGTGACCGCGATAATGCCGTCCTGCTCGTCGCCGTTGAGGGTCGCCATTTCCAGCGTGGACAGCGCGCTGCGGGCATCGCCATTGGAGAAGAGGGCGATTGCGTGCAGCAGGTCGTCTTCGATGCGCACGTCGGCGTCGCCGAATCCACGCTCATCGGAAAGTGCCCGCTTGAGAAGCTCGACGACATCGTTTTCAGTGAGCGCCTTGAGCACGAACACCTTGCAGCGCGACAGGAGCGCCCCGTTCACCTCGAACGAAGGGTTTTCCGTCGTGGCGCCGATGAGCGTTATGGCGCCCTTTTCCACGAAGGGGAGGAAGGCGTCCTGCTGGGCCTTGTTGAAGCGATGGATCTCATCCACGAAGACGATCGTGCGTCTTCCCAGGCCGCGTTGCGCGTCCGCTTCCTGCATGATTGTGCGTATTTCTTTAATGCCGCTGGTCACAGCTGAAAAATCTATGAAGCGGGCTTCGGTCTGATCTGCGATGACTCGGGCGATCGTGGTTTTGCCGACACCGGGAGGCCCCCAGAAGATCATGGAGGATACCTGGTCGGATTCGATGATGCGCCTCAGCACCTTGCCAGGGCCGATCAGATGCTGCTGTCCGACGACCTCATCGAGCGAGCGCGGGCGCAGTCGTGCGGCGAGCGGGCGTGCCGCATCGACCTGTGCGTCGAAAAGGGAGTCCTGTTCGACGAAAGAGGGTTTCATGGCATTTCCTTAATACGAACGAATGTACGTACTCCATTATGCCACGGATTGATGAATAGCTGAAATCCAATCACGCCTTCCTGGACCCTTGTTCGACGCGGCGCGTCTCGACCATTTCGATGAGCTCCTGCTTCGAGTGCACGTCGATTTTGCGATAGATATGGCGCACATGGCTTGAAACGGTATTGCGGGAGAGCACGAGCGCATCGCGGATGTACGGTTCGCTTCTTCCTCGGGCAAGGTATGCGAAGATTTCGGCCTCTCGAGGGGTGAGGGAGCTCTCTCCTTATTCGGTCGGTTCAGGGCCATCGGCCTCATGCCGTTCTCATGCCCTTGGACGGTCTTTGCAGGATCTCTCGTTTCCAGTCGCAGGATCGTCGCGCTGCCGTTCGGGCGTGCTGGCGATCCTGCTTCCCGATTAACCGGCGAGCGGCTGGAGAAAGCGCTCAAGAAGGCGTATGTTCGATGCGAGGGATGCAAAGGAGTTTTGACCGAGGATCCCGAAGGGAGAGACGATCATGAGCAGTCCTATCGACTATCGGAATGAAAGTACGAATGCCGCGAAGGGCAAACCCTCCAAACTGGCATTGATTGCGTCATATCTGGTCATCTGGGCCGTGGCGATCGTCGTGTTCTGGGCCTTCGCCATGACGTACGCCGAAGGCGCTATGGGATATTCGCTCGTGTTCTTCTGGATCATCCTCCCGGCGACCACCTTGGTCGTCTCGTTCCTGATCGGCAGGAACGACTATTGGGGAGGAGGGAAATGGGTTTTCAGCATCGGATTCGGCGTCATGTACATGCTCGCGGAGTACGCCACGTTCAGCATGGCGAACAATCTCGCGTTCGGCAAGGTGAACATGCCGGAGGCTTCCATGGTGCCTGCGGGTGCCGCGATCTCTCTGGTCGGCATGGCGCTCGGGTATCTGGTCTTCGTTATCAGAAGGAGGAGCCAACGCCGATCATGAGCATGGTCGGAGGATATCTTTGAGCTAAGTTCAAGCGAGTCGATCGCTCCGGGCATCCGTCTTGCGCGCGAACAGATGATCGGCTGCGACAGCCTTATGGTGAAGCATGCGCTGATCGAATTCGGCTCACTCTCCACCCGTTTTCCTGCACGCTCTATGCACCACGTCATCGACCATGCTATATTTGCGTGAACATACTATCCTCAATAAAGGATAGTAGCCAATGGACGGCAGATGGGACGTATCACCCGCGCAACGAGGTGCGTAGTGAAGAAGAGAAGCCGACTTGTCTATAGGAGCACGCTTGCCGTGCTGTCTGCCATCCTCGTCGCCGTTGCGCTGTACTCGTTCACGCTCGGCCATTACGACATGACGGTCGGCGAAGTCCTCCAGGTGACGTCGAATCAGCTCTTCGGCACCTCCTACGACGTAGCGCCGGCTATCGTCACGGTTATCACGCAGGTCCGGTTCCCCCGCATCATCGGCGCCATCGTCATCGGGGCCGCGCTCTCGTTGGCGGGCGCAAGCTTTCAAGGGCTGTTCAAGAACCCGATGGTCTCGCCCGACCTGCTCGGCGCGTCGGCCGGCGCCGGGTGCGGCGCATGCTATGCGCTCCTGCTCGGCCTCAACGCGTTCTTCGTGCAGGCCTCGGCCTTCGCCGTCGGCATCGTCGCGGTCATGCTCACCTACGCGGTGGGCAAGACGGTCAGTCGCGGCAACGACATGACGCTCAGCCTCGTTCTTTCCGGCATGGTGGTTTCGGCTTTGTTCCAGGCGTTCATATCCATCACGAAATATGTCGCGGATCCCGACGATACCCTGCCTTCGATCACCTATTGGCTGATGGGCGGGCTTTCGGGCACCAAACCCGACGACCTGCCCATGCTGGTCGTTCCTTTCCTGATCGGCGTCGTTCCCATGCTGCTGCTTCGCTATCAGGTCAATGTGCTCTCGTTCGGCGACGAGGAAGCTCGGGCGCTCGGTGTGAACACGGCGTTCATCAGAGCGTTGTTCATCGGTTGCGCGACCTTGGTCACGGCAGCCTCCGTCGCTGCGGCGGGGATGGTCGGCTGGGTGGGCCTCGTCATCCCGCATCTTTCCCGCATGATCGTGGGGCCCAACTACTGGCAGCTGCTCCCGGCGTCCCTGCTGATCGGTGCGATCTTCCTGCTCGTGATCGACGATGTATGCCGCTGCCTGCTTTCCCTGGAAATTCCCCTTTCGGTCGCGACCGCGATCATCGGCGCTCCGTTCTTCATCTACCTGCTGGTCAAAGGGAAGAGGACGTGGGCCTGATGGAGCTCGAGGTTCGCAATCTGTCGGTAGGCTACGCTCGAGAGCCTATCCTCGAAGGCATCTCGTTTTCCGTGTCCGGGGGAGAAACGCTCTGCCTGCTCGGCCCGAACGGCGTCGGCAAGACCACGCTCTTTCGCGGCATGCTGGGATTTCTCAAGCCGCTCGCCGGGTCGATCTCGATAGACGGTTGCGATATGGGTGCCATGACGGTACGTGAGATCGCGCGGCAGGTGGGATACGTTCCCCAAAGCCATACTCCGCCGTTCGCCTATTCGGTGATCGATGTCGTGACTATGGGGCGCGTGGCCCGCATAGGCGCCATGGCCTCGCCGTCCGCAACGGACACGGCGTATGCCCGCTCGTGCCTCGAGCATCTCGGGATAGACTTCTTGGCCGACAAGCTCTACACCCGGATTTCCGGAGGCGAACGGCAAATGGTGCTGATCGCCCGCGCCCTCGCGCAGCAGCCGAGCATCCTGATCATGGACGAACCCACGGCAAGCCTCGATTACGGGAACCAGGTGAAGGTTCTCAGGCAGATCTCCCGCCTTACCGATGAAGGCCTTGCCGTCGTCATGACGTCGCATTTTCCCGACCATGCCTTTCTTGCGTCGAGCAAAGTAGGGCTGATCACCCGCAAGAACGTGACGTTCGGCGCGCCCGACGACGTGGTGACCGAGCGCTCGCTGCGCGAAACGTACGGCGTGGATGTGCGGATCATCGAAGAAAACCTCGACGACATCGGTCTTCTGAAAAGCTGCGTGCCCGTCGTCCGTTACCGGAACGATCCGGCCTGAACGGACGATTGCGTCCATTAAGGGATATCGGCCGAAACGGCGGCCTGTCCGAAGGCGCTTCGGGAGAGGAGCGAAAGGAAGGGAAAGGAAGGGAAAGGACGATGAAGAGAAAAGGATTGACAGCGGCGGTTCTCGCGCTCATGTTGGCGCTCGGCATGCTGGCGGGATGTGCGAACTCCGCTGCGAGCGATTCCGATCAGGCGTCCAGCGGGCAGCAGGGCGCATCGACCGCGCACGCGACCGAGCGCACCATCACGGACATGGCGGGACGCGAAGTCACCATTCCGACCAAAGTCAAGGGCGTGTACTGCGCGGTGCCGACAGGGGAGGCGACGGTCGCCACCCTTGCTCCGGACAAGCTGATCGGCTGGGTGAACGAGCCATCCGAGGAGGCTCTGCGATACCTTCCGGAGAACTTCGCCAAGATGCCCGTGGTCGGCGGCTGGATGGGCCAGAACGTGACCGCCAACATCGAAGACATCATTGCTCTTGATCCCGATGTGATCATCTACATGGGATCCGGCAAGCCCATCGGTTCGGACACCAGCATTCCCGACGATATACAGACGCAGACCGGCATTCCTGTCGTGGTCGTCTCCAGCGACCTCGCCGATACGGCGACCGTGTATCGTCAGCTGGGCGATTGGCTTGACGAGGCCGATCGCGGCGAACAGCTGGCATCCTACTACGAGAAGCATTTCGCCGACATCACCTCCAAGCTCGACGCCGTTCCCGCATCCGAGCATCCGACGGTCTATTATGCCGAGAACACGGACGGTCTGGCCACCGACCCCGAAGGTTCGAGCCATACCGAGGTGCTTTCCTACGTGCACGTCATCAATGTCGCCGATGTCGAGATGAAGAAAGGCCAGGGTCGCACCGAAGTATCCATCGAGCAGGTCATCGAGTGGAATCCTCAGATCATCCTGTGCCATTCGGGGTTCGTCCTTGCCGCCGACATCGTGTCGAACCCGCAATGGGCGGACATCCAGGCGGTGCAGAACGGGCGCGTCTACAATACGCCGGCACAGCCTTTCAACTGGTTCGACCGCCCGCCGAACGCGATGCGCCTTCTGGGCATCGAATGGTTCGCCAAGGTGTGCTATCCGGACATCGATGTGGACGTCGACCAAGAGATCTCCGATTTCTTCAAGCTGTTCTACAACGTCGATCTGACCGACGAGCAGCTTGCGGAGCTTACGCAGCAGGAGACGATAAGCTTCACGGGCGCGAAGGCCTCTGCCTCTCGCTAGCTTGATCGCTCGGAGTCTGGGCGGATCGATCGGTTGCGGCTTGCCCGCCACCGTCATCGGTTCTCCCGCTGAAACGATCGGCACCGCCGCGCGCCTTTCGGGCATGCGCGGCGGTGCAGGTTCCCATCGACGAAACCCCTGACGAAGGAGGGGGGCAGATGATCGATGCTCGAAACGGTCCGAGCGATGGGGCATCGGCCGTCGAACGAAGGCTCATGCCGATTCCCGGCGTGTTCTACGGAGGCGGATGCTGCTACATGGCATGCCGCGGGCTTATGCTCGGCGGAATCAGCGATGTCCTGCTCGTCTCGCATGGACCGGTAGGCTGCGCCTATTACGCGGGCATCAGCGGTTACGAAGGTCCCGGTCCGGGCGCAGGTGCGAACGCGAAGGAAGGCGCCGATGCGACGGCCGGCACGCAGGGCAGCAACGGCGGGAACGTCACGCTGAACACGTCGAGCCAGGCCATCGACGGGGATATGCTCGTCGACGACGTCTCGGCGCTCAACCTGTACCTGCAGGACGAATCCTCGTTCTCCGGGGCCGTCAACCCTTCGGGCCAGGAAGGCGACGTGTACGTCGAGCTCGACGCGAACAGCACATGGACGCTTACCGGCGACTCCTACGTCACGAGCCTTACCTGCGTGCCGGGCAGCATCGACCTGAACGGCCATGCGCTCTATGTGAATGAATGGCGTTGCATACGACGGCGAAAACGCGAGCGCGGGGGAGGCTATAGACATGTCGGCACGTGCGTAAGGAAGCGCTTGAATTCGTTTGGAAGCGGTCTGTCCCGTTAGCGGTTCTCGTCCACTACGCGCCGATAGGCCTTCGTATCGGCGTAGATCTGATCCTTCAGCGGATTCAGCTTCCGTGCGCGCACGCGATGGAGCTGATAGGCCGCCACGGCCACGTTCGATGTCAGGGCGACGAGGCTTACGACGAAGAATGTCGTGGGGTTGTGGGTCGTCGGGATGGGCGCCAGCACGTCGGCGAACTGGGGCACGGTCATGACGAACATGATCCAGAGCGCCAGCGTCTGGGCGCGGTGCTGCAGCCATGCGCCGCGCTTGATGAAGAACGTGGGGATGGTGCATGCGAGCAGCAGCGCCAAACCGCAATAGGCCGAATGGTCGGAGATGCAGTTGTAGGTGTAGGCGAAGTTCCAAAGGTCGTAGGCGATGATCCATGCCCAGATCATATCGGGCCAGATCATATCCTTAGAACGATCCTTCGAGATGAAGATGCCGAACCACCCGCAGATCGTCACGATGTTCAGGATGCCGGCGATGCCGTTCATGATGTTCCACGGCCCCGAGATGGTCCACAGGTTCTCGACCAAACCGCCTTCCCAAAGACCGAATCCGTATACCTGGAAATCCCTGATCACCGCCTCGGCGATGTTGAGGGCAAGGATGAACGGCGGAAAGCAGAGCGCCCATCTCTTCTCGTACAGGTGGTGCGTCGCGCCGTCCGCACCTTGCCACTTCACGAAGCGCAGGGCCATGAAGCCGAGGCAGCCGGCAAGGGCGGAGTAGGTCTTGACCCAGTTGAACCAGGTGCCGGTGCCGTATTCGTTGCCGGGCGCGGCGGTTTGGGGCCAGACGAATAGGGTGAGCACGATCGGGACGACGGCGAACAGGGCCAGTCCGCACCAAGGCTTCACGCGGCCGAGTTCGTTGAAGGCCATCAGCGCGAAAAGCACGAACACCCATATCGCCCAATAGATCGGGTCGGCTGCTTGATAGAGGATTCCCATCGTTGCTCCTCGAATGTTTCTTCTGCCACGTTTCTTGAGACGCGGCATCCACCGCTTCCAACGCAGCGGCCGCGCTCTTCGTCTCGACGACGAATGGGGAATAAGGGATGCGCAAGGGTCGATAGCCTTATCGGCGCAAAGGTCGATGTCCTACCAGGACGTCTTCGATGCATCGCTTGCCTGGACGCTCGCAGCCGCGGCCTGCGCGCGTGCGGATGCCGTGGGATTCACCGGATCGCCGTAGTCGTCGATGAGGCCCTTCTCGCGTCCGATGAGGTATGCCTCGCGGGCTTTGCGGCGGCGGAAGGAGATATCGGCCTTGCCCGCATGGAGCTGGTAGCAGTACCAGAACGCGAACGGCAGGCCGATGATGCCGTTGAACATACCCCACCAATACATCACGTCGGGGTTGAACCAGGCAGCGCTGTTCATGATGGTGGGGAAGAGCAGCGGGAAGCAGCTGCGCAGCAGCAGGTGGATGCCGAGCGTGTAGATACGTCCTGTGATGTAGAGCTCAGGCTGACGTTTGATCAGGGGGTACAGCTCGGCCGCCGCAAGAATGCAGCACGTGCTGGCGAAGAACTCGTGGCCTTCGGCGTAGACGAAGCAGGCGTTCCACGTGGTGTAGAGGAAGTTCCACATGGGAACCGTATAGGCGATGATCTCGCCGTAATGGGCGGTGTCGTACTTCCAATACTTGTCGCCGAAGGGCATGGTGATGCAGAGGATGAGGCCCGCCAGGCCGTTCATGTAGTTGCCCATTTCCACGTCGCGCAGCGTGGCTTCGGCGGTGTTGCAGAACACGATGCCGTAGAGCGTCCAACGTACCCAGCGCTTGCGCATGAGCCGCCAGAACGGCGTGTCCTTCTGCTCAACGGCGGCGAAGCGCCCGATGCCTGCATAGATGAGCGGAAGGATGACCGAAAGGTTCTTCGCCCAGCGGAACCAGTCGTCGGAAGGTATGTTCATGATCCAGAAGGGGATCGTGGCGAGCGAAACCACCCAGAACCACATGGACGTGCGGTAATGGCGGCGCATGAACTCCGTGAAGAGCATGAGGAGCGTGGTGTAGACCGCCATGGATACGGGAGTGACCCAAACGGGAACCGTCATGCCATACCTCCTTGATGAGACATTTTCCCAAGTCAGGATGGTGAAATTACCCGGAGTGTAGCATCATGGAATATAATATGATTTCACAAAAGACTCTTGTATGTGCAATACCGTCGGAGAGCTTCCGGATCACGCGTAGAAGAAGGCGCTCGAACCTGCAGGATTCTCGGCCTTGTGGAGGATCTCCAGGTCGCGGTGGGGGAACACCTCTCAGGTGGACGAGGGCGCATGGACGAGGATGCATGAGAAAGAGAGGGGACGGTCATGGCGACGATACGGCGCTATGGTGAACGAACGCCGCAGGAGGCTGCCGCACATGTACGCAGGCATCGGGAGGACCTTGCCGAAACGCGACGCCTTCAAGGCACGCCCGGCGTGATCGCATCGACCGCCCGCATGCTTTTCGAGCGCGACGGCGTTCGGAAGACCACGGTGACGGCCATCGCGCGCGAGGCGAACGTGACCCGCGAGCTTGCGTACTACCACTTCGGCAACAAGAACGGGATCATCGAAGCGGTGCTTGACGACTATGCGGAAGACCTGGTGGAAAGCGTTATCGCATGGAATGAATCACGTGCGTTCGGCGATACGGCCGGCTCTCTGCGCGCCTGCATCCACACGTTCCGTTACGCCCTCTACGATGCGGACGGAGAACCGCGACCGATGATCTTTGTGCTCGAAGAGCTCGGGGTGCGCGATGCATTCGACGTGCGTGCGACGGTGGAGACGGTGGACTGCCTGAACGACCACATCGTTGCGGAATACGCGGCGTATCATCAGATCGAGATACACCTGGTATACGAGATGTTCTGCTTGGTGATTTTCGGCCTGGTGGGGCTCGTGAAGGTGAAACCGACCATTTGCGACGAAGACCTCATGAAGGTGGTCGAGCAAGCGCTGCGGCTGGATATGGAGCCCGTGGCGCCGAAGGTCTCCGTTGTGCCGTAGGGAGACAATGATTCGACATGCTAAAGAGATTCGAGCCTAAATACATACCCTATCCCTTGGTTGAAATATTCTGAAATAGGAATATATAATTCGTTTCTATGCGTGCCGCATGTGCGGAAACGGGTGCATGGACGGCGTCGGCTATGTGCCGGAGGGGCGCATGGCAGGGAGGCGCAGCCGATCGCCGTGCGTTCGAACTGCGCAAATCAAGGAAGGAACTACATTGAACACGAATGCAAGCAACCTATCCCGTCGCAACTTCTTGAAGCTTTCCGGCGTTTTCGGAGCATCGGCTGCTCTGCTCGCCGTTACCGGATGCGGACGCGATGGCGGGTCTGCTTCGAGCGATGCCGCATCGGATTCGCCCGCTTCGGATGCGGAAATGAAAACAGCTGCCGATCTGTCCGGCAAGACGCTCAACATCTATTGCGGCGCCGGCATGACCGAACCGTTCAAGAAGATCGCCCAAGACTTCCAGGACGAAACAGGCTGCACGATGAACGTGACCTATGCGAATGCGGCCCAGATCCAAACCCAGATCAATGAATCGGAATCGGGAGATCTGTGGATCGCCGGCTCGGACGAGGAGGCCAAGCGCGTGGCCGACGTGACGACTAAGTCCACCGATCTGGTGAAGCACATCCCCGTGCTGGTCGTTCCCTCGTCTAATCCCAAGGACGTCCATGCGCTCGCCGATCTTGGAAACGTCGACAGCCTTCTGATCGGCGATCCCGAATCCGTGGCGATCGGCAAGGTCGCGAAGAAGGCCCTGAGCGATGCCGGACTGTGGGATTCTTTGCAAGACAAGATCACCACGACCACCACGGCTCCTCAGATCGCCACCGCGCTTGCATCCGATCAGGGCGACGCGGGCATCGTGTGGAAAGAGAACATGGTCGATGGCGTCGTGTCCGTCGCGAATGACGAGATGAGTGCATACACCAAGACCATTCTGGCCGTCGAGCTTTCCTATACGCAGGACCAGGAAACGCTCGACGCGTTCATGAGCTACTTGGGCGGCGACGAGGCCAAGGCCGTCTGGACGGCAGCCGGCTACGAAATCGCATAGCGCGCGCCGCCGCTTCGCACCATGAAGGGCGTATCGAAACCCACGCGTCGGCCGCGCGAGGCCTTTTCGCTGGTATGCGGTGCCGCCGCGCTGGTCGTGCTGCTTTTCGTAGGTACGACGGTGGCGACGATCGCCGTGAGCGGCATCACGCACCTCCACGAGGCCGTATCCTCCGACGAAGTGATGTTCTCGCTGCGCATGAGCGTCGTGACGTCGACGATATCCACGACGATATGCCTTCTGCTCGCGCTTCCCGCAGGCTATGCCCTCACGCACGTGCGTTTTCCTGGGCGACGTGCGATGGAGGTGCTGATGGAGCTCACCCTGTCGCTGCCTTATATCGTGCTGGGCTTCGCCTTGCTGGTGATGTTCTCTTCGCCTGCGGGCAAGGCGCTTGCGCATGCAGGGTTTTCCGTGGTGTTCCAACCTGCGGGCATCGTGTTCGCGCAGATGATCGTGAACCTGCCGTTTTCCCTGCGCATGGTGCGCACGGCAATGGCCGATGTGAATCCGCGCATGGAATTCGTCGCACGCACGCTGGGCGCGTCTCCGTTCGATACGTTCAGAACCATCACGCTGCCCTTGTGCCGCAATGCCGTCATCTCGGCATTCGTTCTTACCTGGGCGCGTGGCATGGGCGAGTTCGGTGCGACGCTGATGCTCGTAGGCGTCACGCGCATGCGCACCGAAACGCTTCCTGGGTCGATCTATCTGAGCATTTCCACCGGCAATACCGATACCGCCATGGCGACGGCGATGATCATGCTTCTCGTGAGCGCTGCGACCCTCGTGCTTGCCAATGTTTTGAACGGGCCGTCGCATGCGACGCGGGTGAGAGGCGATGCCTGATGGGCATGCGCGTGGACGTCGAGGATCTCGTGGTTCGTCGCGGTACGTTCGCCTTGCGCGTGCCGTATCTTGCGATAGAGGCAGGCGAGGCGTTCGCCGTGCTGGGCGCGACCGGTTCGGGTAAGACCGTGCTCATGGAAACGATCGCCGGCGCATTCGAGGACTATAAGGGTCGCGTGCTGCTGGACGGACGTGACGCACGCGATATCGCGGTCCAAGACCGGGGCATCGGCATCCTCTATCAGGACTACGTCCTTTTTCCCCACATGACGGTGGGCGACAACGTCGCATACGGGCTTAGGCGCGCGCATATAGGCGTGGACGAAGAACGATGTCGCGTCGGGGAGATGCTCGAAGCATTCGGCATCGGGGGCCTGGCGGATAAGATGCCTGGCGTGATCAGCGGCGGCGAATCGCAGCGCGCCGCGCTTGCGCGCGCGCTCGTGCTAAGGCCCCGTCTTCTTATTCTGGACGAGCCGTTCTCGGCGCTCGATCCCACGACGAAGGCGCGCATGCACGATCTGCTGCGCATGGTGCATCGGGATTTCGATTGCACGGTCGTGTTCGTCACGCATGATTTCAACGAAGCGCAGCAGCTTGCGGATCGCGTGGGCATCGTGCTTGATGGCGGACTTAAGGCGGTCGTTGCGGCGGACGATCTGTTCGATGCGGCGCATGATGACGACGTATCGTCGTTTTTGGGAATGGACGGCTGAAGGAGGACGGCAATGCTTGTGATGGCCGATGCGCGCATCGACGCGCTTATCGCCGAAGACGTGCCTTATATCGATCTTACGACCGAGCTTCTGGGCATCGGGAAGAACCAGGGCCGCATGACCTACGTGACGCGCGAGGATTGCATTGTCGCCGGCACCGATGCGAACTGCAGAATCGCCCAGCGGCTAGGCCTTTCCGTCGAACAGGCGGTATGCGATGGTGCCCGTGCGCGCGCGGGAAGCGCGCTTATGGTCGTGAGCGGCCGTGCATCTTCGCTCCATGCGATGTGGAAGGTGGGGCAGAACGTCTACGACCATCTGTCGGCTGTGGCCACCAAGACGCGCGCCATGGTCGATGCCGCGCATGCGGCGAATCCGGCGTGCGAGATCCTGACTACGCGCAAGAGCCAGCCTGGCGCGAAGGATCTGCTCACGCTTGCCGTCATGGCGGGCGGAGCATGGCCGCATCGATTGGGCGTTTCCGAAACGGTGCTCATCTTCGCGCAACACAGGGAGTTTCTCGGAGGATTCGAAGGGCTGCGTGCCGCGCTGCCTGCGATGCGCGCGAAGTGCGTGGAGAAGAAGATCTTCGTGGAAGCGTCGCCCGATGAGGCGCGCGTGCTCGCGCGCGGCGTCAGAGGCATGCCTCTGATAGACGGGGTCCAGCTCGACAAGGTCGAGGTTGCCGAGACGAGCGAATTGGTGCACGAGCTGCGTGCGATGGATCCTCGTCTCACGATCATCGCTGCGGGCGGCATTGATGAAACGAATGCCGCCGCCTATGCGGCGACCGGCGTTGATGGGCTCGCCACGACGGCTCCGTTCAACGCGAAGCCGATCGATGTGGGCGTGCGCATGGAGCGTCTTGCGTAGCCGACGGGGCATCTAAGGGCTCTGTTCTTGCTGCGGATGATTGGGATTATGGTTTAGTCGGAAATTTGCATGCCAGATGATGGCGTGCAGTTTTGACTCGGTGTTGTCGTTGCAGGCCGCCAAGTTTCTCTTATGAAATTTTTTTTATTGCGATTTTGTGCAGTAGCATGCTATAGTTTAAGTCGGTCGGACGACCGACTTAATAGAAAGCGAGATCCCAATTAGCAGCATTGGATAAAAATCGAGTTGCAAAACGATATTGGGTATTGATGCAGGGATTCACGAGTCGGAATGCTTCGGGCCCAGGCAAAGACCGACCGCGCGTTTGACGACGTAGAAACGACGGCGTCGGACGACTCATAGGGAAGAGCGGTTTTTGCGAAACGCTCAGCGAACAGGTCGCGCGAACGCTTTGCGAAGCTGCTCGTGAGTTTCGGAGGTGTCAGATGGCGAAGACCATAGACGACTATCCGGTAACATCATTCGTCAAACGCATCACGCTTTATTCGAGCGGAACCGCGTTTCTTGATGGGTTCAATATGATCGTGGCGAGTGTTGCGCTTACGCTCATGGGCGACGACGTCTCTTTTTCGCCAACCGAGATAGGTCTCTATGCCAGCATGTACGTGCTCGGCGTGTTTCTTGCCTCGTTCGTTGGCGGCAAGATCGGCGACAACGTGGGGCGTACCAAAATCTATAAGGCTGCGCCGCTGCTCGTCGCCGCATTTTCGCTTGCGCTGCTTGCGTTCCATACGCCCTGGATCCTTATCGCGGGCAGGTTTGCAATCGGTATTTGCATCGGTGCCGACTATCCTATGGCCGGTGCAATCGTTTCAGAATTCTCGCCGATTGCGTGGCGCGGAAAAGGCCTGGTAATCCTTATGTTCGCATGGTATGTAGGTGCGTTGGCCGGCTCGTTGGTCGGTTTTGCCATGTATGCCATGGCAGGCGGTTGGCCGTGGTTGCTGGCTACGACCGCTGTGCCCGCGATCCTGTTCTTCCTCGGACGTCTTGCGGTACCCGAATCATCTCGCTGGCTTGCTGAAAAGGGACGTATTGCAGAAGCCGAAGCATCGCTTGAAAAGGTCTTCGGCAACGCTGCGAATATTGTCGATCTGAGTAGCGTGAATGAAGAAGGTGCGGCAGCGGATTCCGCACCGAAAACATCGCTCATACAGGCGTTTAGGCAAGGTTATTTCAAGCGTTTCTTCTTTGTGGCGGGTTTTTGGATATGCCAATGCGCGCCGGTCACCGTTGTCTTCATGTTCGGTCCCACCATTTTGCAGCAGTTCGGCATGGGAGAGGGAAGCATGAGCGTTTTGGGTACGGCGCTTATCTATGTGTTCTTCATGCTGGGCGTTTTGCCTGCCATCAAATACATCGAGCGCATGCCGCGTCGCGCCACCGTTATTACGACTTATGTGGTTATGTCTGTTGCGCTGCTCGGTTTGGGCTTGGTTTCGAACGCGAGCGTCGTGCTCATCCTTGCGTTTTTCGCACTGTATGCCATTCCGTATGGCTTGCAAAGCGTACTTGACAACATCTATCCGCCCGAGTTGTTTCCAACCGAGATTCGCAGCACCGCCATTGGCACGTTGACATCTGTTTCGAAGCTCGGCGGCGCTGTTGCATCGTTCGTGTTTCCCATTGGCCTTGCGGCCGTGGGCTTGGGCCCATGCGTGATCGTCGGCGCTGTCATCAGCATCATCGGCCTGGTTATTTCGGTTGCCCTTGCACCCGAGACGAAGGGCATGACGCTCGAAGAGAGCAGCTCGCTGCAATAATGTTCGGATTCATGCCTTTCGATGGATGATGCACACGACGAATTTAAGGCTATAACTTCGCAGGGGAAGTTGTGCACAGCTCCGATTCTAAGACACGGGTATAAGAAAAGGACGAATTGCCTGAGGCTAGGCGTTAGGCCCTGCCCAACTATACGCCGAAGGCGAGGCAAGATAGGAGAGGACAATGCAACATGTGATCAACAGCCTCGATGACGTTACGCTCGACCTGTACGAAGATGTCACCCGCCATGGCGGTACGGTTGAATTGTCATCCGACTTAGCAAAGCGAATTGACGACCAACGTTCGAAGTTCCTGAAGTATGTCATCGAGAATCGTCAGATGAGCTTGTACGGCATTACCACTAAACAGGGTATCGGCGCGAAGAAGATCCTTACCGAAGATGAGCTTGCTGAATTCGGCGAACGCTTGCCTGGCTATGGTGGATCGTTCGGAGAGTCGTTTCCTCAGGAGTTTATTCGAGGCGCCGTGCTTGTCCGTACCATTGACTATCTAGCTGGAACGAACTGTCCTCGCGCTGAGACCGTGCAACGCATCTTTGACATGCTGAAACGCGACGAAATGCCAGCGGTTCCCATGAAGGGCAATGGTGATCCAGGCGACATCATTCCCTGCGGCGCTCTCTTTGCCGACGAATTCAACGGCTCGTTGCAGCTTGGCGAGGGCATGGCGCTCATCAACGGCTCGCCGTTCTCAACGAACTCCATCTGCGACGCTTACATGCGCGTGAAGAACCTTTTCGATCCTATAGAGAAAGTGTTCGCGCTTGCGTATTTCGCCGCCGGAGCTCCCGAGATGCATATCGATGCTAAACTTGCTGAACATTGGGACGATGAGTACATTACAGCGTCCATGGGCAACATCGCACATTATCTCAATGGCACTTGGAACAACAGCGAGCATTTGTTCTATCAGGCTCCATGCTGCTTCCGATCAACTCAACGCGTCACTGGTTGGCTGCGTCGCACGATTGATTCCACCAAGTATTTTGCCGAGAAGACGCTGCGTCAGCCTGTCAACAACCCGATGTTCGTCGGTCCCGAGGAAGTCTCTCCGTATGGCCGCGTGATGTCCAACGGCGGCTGGCATTCTGCTTATGCCGGTCCGGTGCTCGATGCTCTGACTCGTTCGCTTGCCGATACTGCAACCATGTTCGCAATGGTCAATAACCGTTTGTGCGAGATTCCCGGCGGTCTGCAGGAAACCGAGCCTGAACAGTTCGTTTCCGCCATGTGCATGGTTGCCTGCGGTTGGGTCGAAGAGGCTCGCTCAGTGGCGAATAACACGCTTACCAGCATGTGCAACTCCGGTCATACCGACACCGGAACGCCTGATACGCTTGCGTGGCACAAGGTCGTCCAGGCCGAGGAGGCTTTGGAATGCGTGGTCACCATCGTTGCCTGCGAAGCGGCCAATCTCATTGGGTTGAAGGATCTAGACATCGCGAATTCAGAGCTCAAGACATTCTATGAGGGCGTTATCGAGCGTATTCCGCTACACACTATTCCGCAGTACTTCCGCAGGTGCGTTGCAGATGTTCGTAGCTATATCTTCGGGTAGGCCGAAAGGGTTTTGCAGTCCATGTGAAGACGCATGTCGCGTCTGTCCATAATTTGTCTTGGATGCAGAGCGCGAGTTGCGGCGCAGACGGGATGCGATGCGTAAGACGGGTCGGATGCTGGTCTTGACGGGATGCCGGGTGCGTTGCATTCGCGTGCGAAAAGAGCCTCGCGGCAATTCGAATTGCTGCGAGGCTCTTTCATCTCGGTGCAACGGCGGCAACGGTATGGAGGAGCAATTCAGGTGCGCTTGCGATTTCATTCGCTTCGAGTTCATCTTGAATCATGCTATATTGCGCGAATGACATGTTTTGCGGTCTTAAGCACCGCATCAAGCGTCTCTTCCTTTTTCTCGTAATCTTGATTCAGAAGGTATTGCGTGGTAATGCCTTGCGCAAGCGATTCGATCATAATGGCCGCACTGCGCGTAGTAAGGCAGGTGTCCATGTTTTTGATGAATGCGATGATTTCCTCGAGTGCATCAATCCAAGTGTCATTCTGCTCTTGAACGATTTCGGTAAGTACTTCATTTCCAGAAAGCGCTTCGTCAAGCATATGCGTGTACACCTTAGATGCAGCAAGTTTCTCTATGCGTCCGCGCAGTGCGTTCATGAGCTTGTCGAACGCCTCTTCACGTGTGAGTCCGCCATGTTCTATTTCATCGGCAAGCCAACGAGGGCCGCTGAGGCTCTGACGTAGAATATCGGCTAAAATAAGATCTTTTGTGCAATAGTGGTAATATAACGTGCCCATGGAAATACCAGCTTTATCGCAAATTGAACGAAGGCTTGTGCGAGAGATGCCGCCTTCTGCGACTAGCTCGCTAGCCGCTTCTATGATCTTCTTCTTATTGTCTTCATCTTGCGCAACGCGTGCCATAGCGCGCCTTTCTAGATCGCGGTGTTTTTTTCGACTGGTTAATCAATCGTTGGGCAACAAATATGGAATTATACCTGCTGTACTTGCGGGTAGCCCCGATAGTGCCGTGAACGCTGCTGCATGTATCGTGACGAAATCTGCTTAATCGCCTAGACACATAGATAAAATAGTGTGCCAGCTGCTCTATCTATTTATCTGGATCACAGTATGAGCCAAGTTGCCGACAATTACATCATTTGCGATCGCCTCCTCGATAGGCTCAGCTTTTCTGGAGGTGCAAGTTCCTTTTCGCAGTCTTTGGCATGGCTGTCTATTGGATATGTCGGAAGGCGGGCTTATTCTTTTATCTGACGTGTTGGAAGTTGGATTCCAAAGCTTCGATCGTTTTGGGATAGATGCGCACCTGCATGTCTCGTCGGCCTTTTTCGGTCGTTCAACACGACGATGAGAACGCCTGCCAGGATGAGCGCCGCGTCGGCGAGGTCGGATGCGTCGAACGTCTCTCCCGGGATGATCGCGTCGAGCAGCGCCGAGAATAGAAGGCCCAGTCCGAAGAGCATGCCGTAGCGCTCCGATGTCGTGAAGTGTTGCGCTTACAGCTAGATGCCCAATCCGATGGCGCTGCATACTTCGCGCAGGCGACGATGGCCTTGCCGAGCGGATGCTCGCTTCGCGCTTCGGCCCCGGCAAGCATTTCGCGCAGCGATTCGTTCGAGAATTGCCCGTCGGGAATCGCAACGACGTCGCGGACTTTGGGCGCAGCACCTTCTATGCGCATTTCGAAACCAAAGACGGCCTGCTCGCCGAGATGCGTCGCAAAATATCAATCATATCTTCGAAGGCGTGAACGAGCATTGCGTGACGCATCCGACGCTTGCGATTGAAAGCCTGGATGGAAAGCTCGCACAGGGCGCTTCGAACATATCTCCGAGCAGGAGGAGGGGATCCTGCTCGGAGAGGGACGTGCGGATCATGACGCGCTTGAACGCGTGCGTTCTAGAGAGGCCCGCACGTAAGGAGGCGTGCGGGCCATCCGGTCGGATCGTCCGTCATCCGACGAAGCGAGCCGTCCGGTCCGACGGATCCGTCTATCCGACGAAGTTGGCCGCCTGATCGCCGGCGATACGGCCGAAGGTGTAGATGTCGGCCATGGAGCACGACCCGAGGCGGTTCGTGCCCATCTTGTGGCCGGCCACCTCGCCCGCAGCGTACAGGCCGGGGATCGCTGCGCCCGATTCATCCAGGACCTCAGCATTCGTCGTGATGCGCAGGCCGCCCATCGTGTAGTGGACGGCGGGCTTGTAGGAGTTGAGGTAGTACGGGCCGGCATCGATGGTGAAGAGGTCGGCGCGATAGTTGAAGTCGGCGTCCTTGCCGTCCTTCGCGAACTGGTTCCAGCGCTCGACCGTCTTCTTCAGCTCGTCCGCATCGATCTCGAAGTGGGCCGCCGCTTCCTCGAGCGTATCGGCTTTCACGATGATGCCGCGCTTCTCCAGGTTGTCGTATTCATCGGCATGCTGCTTGAGCAGGCCGGTCTCGTCAGCCGCAGCCTGGTTCCACAGCATGTAGCCCATGCCGCCGGTCTGGCTCTTGATGGCGTTCGAAAGCACATCGCGACGGTCGAGCTCCTCGACGAAGCGGTCGCCTTCCTTGTTGACCATGATGGCGCGGCTCTCAAGGCGCATGTCATCGACGTAGAGCAGCGCACCGGTTTCAGGATCGCAGGTGGGATAGGTCTGGATGTACTGCATGTCGATGAGCTCGGCGCCTATGGCGGATGCCATGGTCAGGCCATCGCCCTGCGCGCCGACCGAGTCGGTGGAGAGGATCTTGTCGTCCATGTCGGCGTTGTACTTCACGCGCATGTCGACGTTCGAGCCGAATCCGCCGCAGGCGAGCACGACGGCCTTCGCCTTGAATTCATGGGCGTCGCCCGATAGCTGGCTTTCGGCCTTCACGCCGGCGACGGCGCCTGACGCGTCTTTGACGAGCTCGGTTGCGCGCATGTTCTTCACGATGGTGAGGTTCTCGATCTCGCCGGCGCGCTTAGTGAGCTTCACGATCATCTCGCTGCCGGTATGGCCCTGGGGGATGATGGAGCGCATGACCGAATGGCCGCCGAAGAAGAGCAGGTCGTGTTCCCAGGAGACGCCGCCTTCGAAGGTGAGCCACTGGCTTGAGTCGAGCGTGCCTTCGGCGATGACCTTGACGAGCTCGGGGTCGCCCACGTTGTCGCCGCCCTTGAGCATGTCCTCGGCGAGCGTCTCAGGCGAGTCCTCGACGCCCTGCTTGAGCTGGATCCAGTTGCCGGGCACGGCCATCTCGCCGCCGGACAGGGAGGTGTCGCCGCCCAGGATGCCGAGCTTCTCAAGCAGGACGACCTTCTTGCCGGCATTGGCGGCCGTGATCGCGGCTGCGAATCCGGCTCCGCCGCCGCCGACGACCACGACGTCGGCTTCGGTCGGGATGTCTTCCGCATCGGACATGCCCGCATGGGCGCGCGTCTTCCATTCGCTCACATCGGCGCCCGCCTGCGTGAGGGCGTCGCCCACGGCGTTTATGAACGCTCCGCTCGAGAGGGTCGCGCCCGAGACGCCGTCGACGTTCAGCGTCTGGTTGTCGACGATGAGCTTCGAGATCTCTTCCATGGCGACGTCGCCCATGCCTTGGGTCTCGCGTGCGTCGAGCACGTTGATGCGTTCGATCGCGCCGTCCTTCACGGCCACCTCGACGTTGAAGGTTCCGTGCTTGCCGACGCCTGAACCGACCCATGCGCCGTCGGCCATGGCTCCTGCGGCCTTCGACCCGCCGGCACCGCATCCTGAAAGCGCGAGCGCGCCGCCGATGGCGGCTGCTCCGCTGGTTGCAAGAAACGACCTTCTCGACATCCTCTTCATGGGAGACCCCTCTCTCTAGACCGTCGGGCATCGGTTGCCGCGCCTCCCTGCGCGGTGCGCCCGTTGCCATGGAATCTAGCGCGGAAGGGGAGCGAAGCCAATTATCCGTGCCGGTTAAATCGATAACCCGAAAATAACCCGACCAGGTGAAAGGCTATTTCGGCGTTCTGGGCCGCGGGTGGGCTATGATGGCGTGCGGGAGGAGGGTCCATTGGAATCCATACGTGCTCGCGCGCGCGTGTCGGTACGCCGCTGGAAGGACGTGTCGAAGCGCATCGCTGCAATACCGTTCGTGTTCTTCGGCGTCGGCATCTACCGCGCATGGCTGTCCATATTCTTTCGGTTCGATGCGTTCCCGACGGTGGGTCCGTTCGACTATTTCATGTTCGAAGGCGCGATCGGCGTGATTTCGCTGGTCCTCGCATTCGCCGCGACGCGCATCACGCCGCTCTGGTCGAACGGCCGTGCCCGTGCGCTCACGGCTCTGTTCATGTCGGGAGGGTCGGCGCTCGTCATCGTATCCTGCTTCATCTGGCCGCTCGCGGCGCTCAAGGTGGCGGGTCTCGTGCTTGCGGGATGCGGGCTCGGCTCGCTCATCCTTATGTGGGCGGAATTCTACGGGATGCTCAATCCCATGCGCGTCGCCGTGTATCATGCGATGGCCATCTTCGCGGGAGAGTGCATCAAGTGGCTCTTCATGGGGCTTTCGGCGCCATACCTGGCGTTCTTCGCGCTTGTCTTGCCGCTTGTATCCTTGTCCCAGGTGCGCGCGAGCATGAACCATCTGCCTGCCCACGACCTGCCGCGCGCCACGAGCAAGGATGCGACGCGCGTCTTTCCCTGGAAGCCGATCCTGCTGATGTCGGCCTGCACGTTCGCCGGCGGCTTCGGCACACTGCCTGCGCTCACGCTCAACATCGGCAACGTGGCCGGCGCGCTTGCCGTCACGGCGCTGGTGTTCCTCGGTGCGCTGTCCACGGCGAAGTGGTTCAACTTCGATACGGTCTATCAGCTCGCGTTTCCGTTCTTCATTGTGGGGTTCCTGCTCGTGTCGTCGTCGTTTTCCCTGTCGGGGGAGCTCACGGCGTTCTGCTATGACGCCGGATACACGATGCTTTCCATGTTCATCATGCTCATCATGAGCAACATCACGTATCGTTTCGGCATCAGTGCGGTTTGGATAAATGGGATCGAGCGGGGGATACGCTATCTGGTCGAGCTCGTCGGCTGGGCGGCGGGCGCCTGGATGGCGACGTCGCTCGATACCGGCGCATACGCGACGGCGTATATAGCGTTGACGATCGTGCTCATGGTCGTGTTCGTGGCGGTGTTCGTCTCCGAGCGCAATCTGTCGTCGAAGTGGGGCATCCGCATGGAAGATCTGTCGTCGGATGAGGATGCGGGCGCCGGACGTCTTGCCATGCGCGTGTCCGATCTGTCGAAGCTGCACGGCCTTACGCCGCGCGAAGAAGAGGTGCTGCAGCTTATGGCGCGCGAGAAATCGATGGAAGATATGGAACGCGAGCTCTTCGTCGCGCAGGGGACCATCAAGGCGCACGTCAACCATATCTATCGAAAGTTCGACGTGCACAGCCGCCGCGAGCTGCTGGACGCGCTGCATGCGCAGGGATCCGAGGAGCATCCAGGGGAGTAGCGGGGAATCGGCCGGAACACGCACGGTCTCCTGCGGCAATCGAGCGAAGCTCATACTTTGGGATGAGGACATTCGTCGGATGAGCCTGCACACTGCGTCCAACCGGGGCGGCACCATGCGCGCCCGAAGACCTTGCATGGACAGGAGTACCGACATGGCGCTTGGATTCAAGCTCAAGACCGTCAGGACCAGCCAGAGCTTCGCGAACGAGAAGGAGCTGTTCGACCGCATCAAGGACGAGGCTTTCACGGCAGGCAAGCCCGAGCTCGTGAAGAACGGCTTCGCGGACGTGATAGTGTTCCCGCCGCTCGACCGTCAGAACCAGGTGTGGGTGATGGTTCAGGGCAAAAACAAGATCCTGATCCAGAAGAACCAGATGGTGGGCGTCGGCGACCAGCTCGTCAACGCCGCCTTCGATACCGTGACCCACGGGATCTTCTCCTTCGGCTCCGTCTTCGGCGGCAACGTCAAAGAGATCGAGAGGCTCGTCGAGGCCACGGCTTCCGAGCTCGAGGCGCTCAACCTGTAGAAGGGCCTCTTCCGGGCGCCCCCGTTCGGGGGCGCCCTTACGACCGCTTGCGTCTGCGCTTGGCGCCCGGCGTCTTTTCCACTACCATGGCAACCATCCGCGGCTGGGCGCCTCGCTCGTCTTGGAAGATTCGGAGGGTCCAGATGGCATCGCCGACGCCGCCGGCCGCCGCGCCGCATGTTCCCCGGAAACAGTGAACGCCCATGCTGAACAAGATTCCTCTAGAGCTCGACGAATGCCTTTGGGCGCAATGGAGCTGCACTCGCATCGCGCTCATCTGCGCTCCTCTCGGCTTCGGCAAGACCGAGCTCGCCCATCGAATGCTCCAAGGCCTTGATGTGCTGGAGGTCGACGCCGAGACGACCGACGTCGGCGTTGCCGTCACCGTCGAAGCGGCGCAGGGGCATGATGCCGTCCTCGTGGACAACGTCCACGACGCTGTCTCCGCCTCCCAAGGCGCAGCGCTCGCGTCCGTGGTCGCGCAATGCGGCGACACGCGTTTCGTTTTCATCTCGCGCGCGCCCATGCCCGGATGGCTCACGCCTTTCTTCGCCAAGGGCGACCTGGTCATCGTCACGAACGATGACCTCTTCTTCACCGATACGGACATAGCGCGTCTCTTGGTGGCCAACGGCCTTGCGCCCACGCCCTTCCTGGTCGAGCGCATCGCCGCCGCCACGTCCCGCTACCCTTTGGCGGTTTCGCTCGCGCTTATGCACATCCTGCACGGCGAGGATGCATGGGAGGCCGACCTCACCAACGAGGTCATGCGCTACTTCGAGTCCGAGTTCAACCGACGCTTCGACCCGAAGATCCAGGAGCTCATGCTGCTCATACCGCTTTTGGACAGGATCGACGAGCCCTTTCTCGCGAACGTGCTCGGCGAAGCCGACGGCAAGGCCCTTCTCGACGCGCTTCAGCACGTCACATGCTTCGTCACGCGCGACGACCAGGGCTGGAACGTGAAGCCAGGCATGCGCGGCTTTCTTCAGTGGGAGCGCATGCGCCGCCACGAGGATGCCGCGAGCTCGTCTATGGTCGAGCGCGCCGTGGACTATTATGTGGCCCAAGGCGATTACATCGACGCGCTCGACCTATGCCTGCGCGCCAAGGACAGCGTGCGCATGCTTGCGATTCTGGACGAGCACGCGCGGCTCAATCCCGGCACCGGAACCTACTGCGAGCTCGAGCGCTACTACCACGACCTTCCCGAAAACATGATATGCGCCTCTCCCAGGCTCATGCGCACCATGAGCCTTCTCGACTCGATGCTCGTGGACACCATTGGATCGGAGCGCTGGTACGCCGAGCTCGAAAGCTACGCACGCGCACCGGAGCGCACGCGGGACGAAAAGCGCGTTGCCCATGCCAACCTCGCGTATCTCGACCTGGCGCTTCCTCATCGCTGCCTGACGAGCCTCACGGATGCCGTGGGGGCTCTTGCGAAGGTGAGGGCGAGCGACGACCCGGAACTCATGCCCTCCATGACAAGCGCCATGCCCAGCATCATCAACGGAGGGCGCGACCTCAGCCTCTGGGTTCCCACGGACGAGAAGACCAGCGCCCTCATCGGCAAGATCGCCGAGGCCGCCTTGGGGAAGCTCGCGGTGGGCTGCACCGAGATCGCCCTCTGCGAGAGCAAGTTCGAAAAGGGCGAGGACGTCACTCCGTACATTGCGCGGGTCAACGCCATCCTCCCCAAGATCAGGCGCAAAGGCGACCCTTCCGTCGAGTTCGCCGCCATCGGCATCCAGTGCAAAAACCTCATGTGCTGCGGGGATGCGCGTCAGGCGCTGACGCTTCTCGATCTCCACAGGCGCCGTCTTGCCCAGAGCAAGATTCCCGAGCGCAAAAGGATCATCGCGAACCTCGACGCGTTGCGCTGCCACGCCTGGCTGCGCTTGAGGCAGGCCGAACGCGCCCATGCGTGGGTCGAGGAGAACGCACCGGACCTCTCCAGGCCGCTCGACTTCCTGAATCGCTATATCTACCGAGCCGTAAGCCAGGCGTATATCTCGGAATCGCGCTATGACGAGGCATTTCGACTCATTTCCATGCTCGACGAGCATGTGAAGTCGCGCAACGGCGTCATCGACCGCATCCACTACGGCGTGCTCACGGCCATCGCCGCATGGCGCAGCGGCAAGGGAGATTGGAAACGATGGATCACCGATGCGCTTGAACAGGCGAAACGCTATGGCTACGTGCGCACCGTCACGCTGTACGGCGCAGCCGTGCTTCCCTTGCTTACCGAGATCCAGGAACACGCCAAGGAGATGGACGTGGACGAAGAACAGTTGGCGCGCCTTGTGAAGGGCGCCCGAGCCCAGGCGCTGTGGTACCCCGACTTCATGTCGCCGCCCTCGGGGCTGACGGAGCCCCTTACCAAGACGGAGATCCAAGTGCTGCATCTCATCTGCCAGGACAAGAGCAACGTCGAGATCGGCGAGCTTCTGGGCATCAAGCTGTCCACGGTGAAGACCCATGTGAGCCACATTCTCGCCAAGCTCGGCGTGAGCAGGCGCGTTCAGGCCGCCCGTGAAGCCCGCCGTCTCCACCTGGTGTGACGATGCGAGACGGGGGGGCAGTCCCCTGTCTCGCTGTTCCAACGCGACCTACGCTCCGCGATTTTGCCTCTCATACTTTGGGATGATGTACGGGCACCGGCGGTTCCATAGAATTCCTCCCGGCAGCGCAGTAGCGCGGCAGCCCTCGGAAAACCACGGCACGCAGAGAGGAACCATCATGCTCACCAGGAACCGCATCGTCACCGGCGCCCTCGCCCTCGCACTTCTCGCCTTCCCGCTTGCCCTCACGGCCTGCGGCGGCTCCGATGCCGGCGAGGATTCCACCGCCCCCACCGCCGAGTCGACCTCCGCCGGACAGAAAAGCAATGACACCACCATGAATCAGGATTCGAACGCCTCCAACGGCGCGGCGAACGGCAGCTCAAGCGAGACCTATTCCATTTCCACCTCTGAGATCACCGAGGCCTACATGGGCGTCGCCGAAAGCGGCGAGACCGTCTACTACGTGGGCAACGGCGACGGCTCCAAGACGGGCATCTTCTTCCTTGATGCCGAGAAGATGGCTCATGTGAGCTTCATGGGCGCAGCAACCGCGACCGAGCAGAACGGCGAGAGGCTCATCACCATCACCGACGAGCTCTCCGGCAACTCCATCACCTTCGGCGTGACCGTCAACGACGACGGCAGCATCACCATCGACATGGGCAGCGAGCTCGGCAAGGCCCTCCTCGCCCCGTGCGAGGTCTCCGAGGCCGTCGACGCCATCAAGACCATCCAGAGCTACACCTCCCAGGTGGGTTAGCGCATCCCTTCCCGGCGCCGCTCCCTCCTGGCTCCGGCATCTCGCTCCTCCTATCCCTCCCTTGGGGCTTTCCCGCCCCCGATCCCCTGGCCAGCCGAGACTGGCCGGGGGTCGTCTCGTTTTTCGAAAAGCACATGCGCCGATAAAGAAAAACCCGCCGTCCGCAGCCCATGCGAACATGCTGGAAACGCGTGCAGCACTCCATGAAGACCTTGGCATTCCATTTCGGGAGTAGATCATATGCAGCTCATCAAGACGGGCAGAACAGCGTTGCTCGCAGCACTGCTGAGCCTTTTCATGCTGGCCGCTTCGCCAAGCATGGCGTTGGCATCAGACGTCGCGATCGACTTCGACGATACCGATAAGGACTACACTGCGGACAATCCATCCGATGTGTATTACGTCAGAGGCGAAAGCCACGACCACAACTTGACGGTCAAGGGCGGTACCGAGGACGACCCGATCGTAGTGCATCTTCAGAACCTGCTGCTTGACATGTCGGACGAAGATAAGTCCGCCGTCAACGTCGAGAGCGGCTCGTACGCGAAGTTCGTGTTAGACGATGGCTGCACCGCCACGCTTAAGGGCGGTGCCAGACGTGGCTTTGCGATCGATGGCTATGGTCGCGCGGCGTTGCGCACGGCGGGGTCTCACGTGACCATCACAGGTCCGGGAACGCTGAATGCCCATGGTCGCGACGATTCGAAGAACGGGACGTCCGGTTCCGATGGCGGTGCGGGCATCGGCGGTTCGCATAACGAGGGCTGCGGCGCGCTTGAGATTTCCGACGTCGATGGCGCTCCGACCATTAACGCTCACGGATCGGGCCAAGCCGCCGCCATCGGCACGGGCGACGATTACAAGTCCGGCAATGGCGACGCCCATTGGGACGAAAACGACTCCATCGTCATAACGGGCGGAACCGTGGATGCGGACGTTCCCGAACAAGACGGCGCGGCCATCGGTACCGGCCGCGACTCCGACCTTGGCTCTATCAAGATCACGGGCGCTCCCGTCGTGACGGCCAAGACCACGCATGAGGACGCAGCGGCTATCGGCGCTGCATACAAAGGTTCGGTAGGTTCGATCGAGATCGACATCACGGGCGGCTCGATCACCGCCACGGCCGAGGGCGACGATTCTGCAGGCATCGGTACCTCGGACGGCTCGCCCAAAGACGACGGACGCGTCGGTTCCATTTCCATCACGACGTCCGGTACGGCCAGCGTGACGGCTCGTGCGCATGAAGAGGCAGCAGGCATCGGCTTGACCGTCGGCGCAGAGCTCGGAACCATCGCTATTTCCGCCAAGGGCGAAAGCACCATCACCGCGCATGGCGGAGAATCCGGTGCAGGTATCGGCGGTGCTGCAGGCAATTATCCGACGGGCAAGAGCCCCATCAAGATCTCGACCGCAGATTCGGCCACCATCAACGCGCAAGGCGGAGAAAACGGCGCAGGCATCGGTTCGGGCAATGGTGAATCGGGTGACATCGAAATCGCCATGGACGGCGGCACCATCAACGCAAAGGGTACGAACGACGGTGCGGGCATCGGATCGGGCAACGACGAGTCTGGAGCGATCTCCATTTCCGGAACAGGCACGATACACGCCGAAGGCGACGACTATGCGTCCGGCATCGGGTCTGCCGATGCGGAATCCGCCGGTGCGATCACCATAGAAGGCGCTGCCGGCGGCCGCAAACTGATCGTACATGCCGCGTCCTACAGAAACAGCGGCAACGACCATCCGGATTGCTGCGCGGCAATCGGCGGCGGCAGCGGACATGTCGGCGATATCACCCTGAAAAACGCAACCATCACCGCTACGCCATCCACGCATGCGGCAGCGATCGGAACCGCCGAACATGGCGATATCGGAAAAATCACGATCGATAACTGCGCTATCGAGACTCAAGAGCGTGACAAGGACGGATATGCCATAACCAACGGCAAGGGTCGGCAAGTGGGCATCGGCGCCACCGGACAAAGGAGCGATGTCGGATCCATCTCCCTTTCCGACACGGATTACGTGGGAACCTGCATCGGTGTGGGCTATCATGGCGACGTTCGGGCCATCACCATTACGGACAGCAACATAACGGCCGCCCCCGTCCAGCCTGTTTTGGCTAAAAACGACGAGGGCGAAGCCGCAACCGGCATCGGTGCCGGCCTTGAAGGCAGCGCCGGCAGCATCGCCATTACCGGTTCCACCGTTGTGGCGAACGGTATCAGCGGGGGTCCGGGCATTGGCAACGGCGGTGCGCTCAATGAAGCGGCCACCGATATCACGGCCATACATAATGGCAGCACGGACTCCATTGTCATTGACGACTCAACGGTGACGGCCACCGGTTCCGTCGGCGGCGAAAGCAAGGTGCAGGCACCGCCCCCTAATGAAGGCATCTGGGTTTACTACATTGCCGCGTCTCCCGGCATCGGGTGCGGCGGGAATTCGCATGTGGACAAGATCGCTATCAAGGGCAGCACCGTTACATCGACTGCGGGCAGCGACAAATACAAGGGTGCCGCAGGCATCGGCGCGGGTTCGTTTGCGAACTGCGGACCTATAGAGATTTCCGATTCCACGGTTGTCGCAACGGGCAAGCATACGGGCGCGGGCATCGGCTCGGGCGGCATCGATACCCGTATGCTCGAGGTGTATGACGTCAGCGAGGGCATCGCCAACATCATCAAGACGGCCGGAATCAAGACGAGCACCATCTCGATCGCCGATTCCAACGTGACGGCTCATGGCGGAAGCCATGGCGGCGCAGGCATCGGCGGCGCCCGCAACGGCTCGGTCGACGGAGACATCACGATCGCGGACAGCGTGGTCGACGCCAAGGGCGGAGGGGATGGCGCCGGCATCGGCACGGGTTGCCGAGAGACCGCTGTCACGGGTTCCCTCTATATGGATCATACGATTGCTGTTTCGGGTGCCAGCCAAGTGACGGCAACGGGCGGCGATCGCAGTGCAGGCATCGGTGGATCTTTCGGCGCGGCGGTCAAAGCGATAGACATATCCCTCGCTACGATCCAGGACCCAGAAGTTTCCAGCAACCATGGGTTCACCAATTTCGTTAAGGCAACGGGCGGCAAAGGCGCTGCCGGCATCGGTTCGGGCGCAGCGACCGAAGGGGCTGTGCAGCCCGGCTCCGAAGGCGTGTCGGTTACCGTTTCGGGCGGATACGTATACGCCAAGGGCGGCGGAAGCGGAGCCGGCGCTGCGGGAGCAGGCCCCGGCATCGGCGTGGGTGCCGCGCGTTCGGGCAAGTCGCATAGCGACAGAATCAACGGCTTCACGGTGATCGGCGGCTATATCGAAGCAGTTGCAGGCGGTTCCGGCGCCGACGATATCGGCTGCGGCGTCGGTACTGAAAACAAGGGCACCGGCGTTTGGAACGTAACAGGCGGCACCATTCTTGCCGATACGTGGAACGTCGATTCGCCGATCATTGATGGCGGAAGCATCAGCGCCCAGCTGACGGGTGCCAAGAACTCCGCTCACGAACGCGTGCATCGAACCACGTTGAAGGCGATCGCACCCAACGTGCCCGTCGATCCGGACGGCATCGCGACCGCTGCGCATTACGGGACGAACGATATGTATTCGCACTTCGATAGTGCGCGCGTATGGTCGTATCTTCCTGCGTCCGATGCAGATGCTCAGCACGCCACCCTGCACTACTCGCGTTTCGGCGACGGCATTCCGGAAAGCGAGTATTTCTGGGGCACCACCAAGACGGACGGTTCCGGCTGGCTGAAGACGGGCGGCACGGCCGAGTTCATTCCGCTTTCGAAAAAGATCACCGTGGGCAATCCCTTCACGCTCAGCCTCGACGATGCATCGCTTGGCGATACGGGCTGGACGTTCACGTCCACGGGAGCCGCACGCGTTGCGAACGCGGCATCCACCGCATCTCCTGGCGCGAGCGTCGATATGGCCGCCACGGCAGCAGGTCCGTATACGGTTACCGCCGAGAGCACGGCCGCCGATCAGGACGATGAGCGCTATTGGAACCATACGGCAACCTATACCGGCAATGTAGAGGCCATCGATACGTTCATCAGCTTCATGGATTCGCCCTCGAAAACGTATGACGGACAGCCAGCGGTACATCCTGAGGTCTATACGAACAGTCCCGGCGACGTGAGGTTGAGCTATAGAGGGCACACGGCAACTGACAAGACGTACAACGCGGTCGTTCCTCCGACCGAAGCGGGAGACTATACCGTGACGGCACAGGTGGCTGCGTCAGGCAACTATTCCGAAGCGAGCATAAGCGAGGACTTCGTGATTTCGCCTGCGCCGACCACGGTCGTTTTGACGGCGCAAGACTCCGGTGCCGCTTCCACCGTGACGGCCACGGTTTCAGGGCTGCATGAAGCTGCCGGCAGCGTGACGTTTACCGTCGAGGGTTCGACCGAAACGCGCGTGGTCGATGTCGCAGCGGCGACCGGCACTACGTATACGGCTCAATTCACGGTCGAGAACGTGCCTGCGGGAACGTACAAGGTAAGCGCCACGTTCGCTTCTCCCAATTACGTGACGTCTCAGACCGAGCGCACCTTTGACAAGGAGAAGAGCATTCGCACGATAGACGTGGACTCATCGTACCGCAAGACGTATGGCGATGCCGACTTCAAGCTTTCCGCCCAGGCCGTCCCCGCTACCGATCATGACATGTGGACGTACGAGGTCGTCGATGACGGAAAGGAGGCGGTCGTTGCCGTCGACGACCAAGGCAACGTTTCGATCAAGCATGCCGGCCGCGCTCTTGTGAAAGTCACGCTGACGGACGGCACGGGCGATCTGTATGAACCGGTCGAGGCGATCGTCGAGATCGACGTTGCCAAAAAAGAGATCACCGTTGCGTCTCAGCTGATGGATGAAGCGGGCGGCGCACCTCAGACGAGCGTCGTGTACGGTTCCATCCCGACCGATCCTTCCCGCTACGTGCTTTCGATCGGCAACGCCACGGACGCTGAAGCCGTTCGCATACGCGACGCGCTTGCAGCGCAGCCTTTGGATGCGGCGACGCCTGCGGGCACGGCTGTCGTCAAGATCGCCAGGCGCACGGCCGGCGCAGGCGGAGGTGGCGCAAGCACCACGTATGACCTGGCAGACTATCGGCTTACGCTGACGCGAACCCCTGTGCAGGTTGCCAAGCGCAACGTCGTGATTTCGGCAGCCGATGCAACGGGCGTGTACGGCGGAGCGGAACCCGCATATGCGCTTACGTATGACGCCAGCTTGCCCGCCAATCGGCAAGCGGATGCGGGAATGGCTTCGTTCGATACCGTGGCCGGCGTGTTCACCACTGCTCCCGCAGTTTCGGGCCCGGATGGGTTCGCGGATCTTGATGCGGGTACGTATGAGGGCGAGATTACGGCCGCCGGCGGCGAGTCTGCCAACTACAACGTGACGTTTGCCCCTGGCACGCTGACGGTTGCGCCGGCTTCGCTTCGCGATGCATCGCGCGTGTCCGTGGGCCAGGTCGAGCCGGTGGTGTACAACGGCCGCGCACATGCCGTCGCGGAATCCGACATCCAGGTAACCGATGTGAAAGCAGGTGCAAGCTCCGCTTCGCCCTTGTCCGAATCCGACTACGACGTAACGGTTGCAGGCGATGCGACGAATGCCGGCACCGCTCGTGCGGTGGTGACGGGCACGGGCAACTATACGGGCTCTGTGGTGCGCAAGCTCGAGATCCTGCCGGCAGAGCTTACCATCAAGACACCCAGTGCGGCCAGGCTGTACGACGGGTCTGCGCTCACTGCCGAAGGCAGCATGAGCGGCCTTGCGGCGGGCGAAACGGCTACGTTCAAAACCACAGGAACCCAGACCGAGGTGGGATCGTCTCCCAACAGCTACAAGCTGACGTGGGACGGCACCGCAAACCGCATGAATTACCGGACGAACGTGGATGTGGGCACGCTCACGGTCTTGGAGAACGATATCTCGAACCTTGACGTAATCGTCCCGGATGACGTGACGTATGACGGCCGGCCGCACGAGCAGGCCATGACCGTGACGGGCGAGGGCGGTCGCGTGCTTGCTGCAGGCACCGACTACACGCTTTCCTACGACGGCGACACGACCAATGCGGGCAGCGTGACGGTGACGGCTACGGGCGCGGGTGCGTATACGGGTGAAGTTTCCGCGACGTATAAGATCAAGCCGGCTCGCTTGCTGATCGAGACCACCTCGGCAACCAAAGCGTACGACGGAAGCCCGCTGGTGGGTTCGGCGTCTATGGAAGGCCTGATAGGTTCCGAGACCGCGACCCTTGCAGCCACGGGTACCCTGACCGATCCGGGCTCGACGCTTGATACCTATACGTTGACGTGGGACGGGACCGCCAAAGAGCAGAACTACCGCATACGCGAAAAGATCGGCACGTTGACGGTTGAAACGTCCGATGCGCTTACGGTCACGGCCGGCAACTACTCGGCTGTCTACGATGGCCGGATCCACACGGCCGAATGCACCGCCAACGTGGACGGCGCCACGTTCGAGTACAGCGTGGATGGCGGAGACACGTGGAGCGCTACTGCTCCCTCCATCAAAGACGTCGGCGAGGTGGACTATGCCGTTCGTGCGTCCGTATTCGGCTACAACGCCAAGACCGCCGAGGGCAAGCTTGTCGTGACGGCGCCCGACGAACCCGTGAACGTGGTAGTGGCCGCCGACAACCTGGTCAAGCCCGTCGGCGCGAAAGACCCGGAGTTCACCGCTCAGGTAGTCGGCACGCTGGGTTCCGATACCGTCGATTACGAATTCTCCCGCGAGGAGGGCGAGACCGAGGGCGTCTATCGGATTACCGTTACAGGCGAGAGCGTCCAGGGCGTGTACAACGTGGTTTACGTGCCTGGAACGTTGACCATCACGAACGATGGTCTGCCGATGCGCACCATCACCTTCGATCTTGATGGCGGCACGCTTAACGGCAGCGAAGATCCGATTGTGTGGCAGGTGCGCGAAGGTCAAGCGATCACGCTGCCTGAAGCTCCCATACGCGACGGTTACAAGTTTGTCGAATGGCACGGTTCCAGTTACCAGCCGGGAGATGAATATCAGGTTGAAGGCGACCATACGTTCACGGCGGTGTGGCGCGCCCAGACTCCTGCGGTTGGAGTCGATCAGGCTGCGCAGCGTGCGACGAAGATCGTCGCCACAGGCGATACGACTCCGATCGCGGCTCTAGCGCTTGGTGCGATAACCGCGCTCGCAGTCATCATCGGTGCCGCGTCTTCGAGGCGGGCGTGCGCTATTCATACTTTGGAATGATGCAGCGGGCGACGCTGCCTTTTAGCATGTCCTGTCGGATGAAGGTTCGATGCCTTGAGCCCAGAAGAGATGCAGACCAAGGAGATTTCAAATGGACCAGAACAGCACCAACAAGCCCGCCGGCAGCGGCATCCTTCGCGTGACATCGATCATCTTGATCGTCTATGCCGTCATCGCCTTGATCGCGGGCCTGTTCATGATGATGGGCGTCTACGTGCTTGCCGCCGATGCAGACGTCGACGCTGCAGCCGGCATTGCGGCCATCGTGGGCATCGTCGCCTTTCTCGGCGGCCTCCTCAACCTCTTCGTGGGCGTGGTGGGCTTCAAGGCCTCCAAGCGCAACGGCAGGAACAGCCTGGCTTTTGTGCTGGGCATCATCAGCGTGGTCTTCGGCGTCTGCGGCATCATCACCTCTTTCGGCTCCGGTGAGGCGGGCTCCATCGCAAACGCCGCGGTAGGCACCATTCTCCCGGCGCTGTATCTCTATGGCGTCATCGAGACCAGAAAGGGCATCGTTTAGTCGCGATTGCAGGCCGCAGCCACCGGAAGAACGGTGTTTCCTTCCCCGTGAAGCGGGGTAGCGGCTTTTAGAGCCGCTTACCCGAACAGCAGCAATCCCACGTGATAGGCGGCGCATCCTAAAAGCAGGGATGCGCAGATATAGAACGCGACGGTCACGGCAACCCACTTCGGAGAATGCGCTTCGGCGACGGTCATAGAGCAGCTTGCGGCGCACGGCACGTTGAACGTGAATGCGAAGATGAATGCGAGCGCTTCGGGCGCCGAGATATGCGCGGCGATGAGCTCGCCGATGTTGGACGCCACGAATGCCGAGCCTGTGACGGCGCCCACGATGGCCTCGTTGGGAGTCGATCCTCCTGCGAACAGCGCGGAGAACACGCCTACGGCCGATTCCTTGATGGCCAACGCGCAGAACCAGGCGGTGAACGTTTCCCAGCCCATGCCGAAGATACGTGTCATCGGTTCGATCGCCGTACCGATGACGTAGAGCGCGGAATCTTCCACGTTGCCGCTTGCGGTGTAGGTGAGCAGCCAGATAACCAGCGTGAACGTCGCCACCACCTTGAATGCGCGGCGGAACATGCTCCAGCATTTGATAAGGGCTCCGCGCAACACGTTCTTCATGCGCGGCTTGTGGTAAGGAGGAAGCTCCATGACAAGTCCGGCCCGGTCGCCCTTGGGAACGAGGTGCGGTCCGAAGATGATGCCGATGAGCCACATGAGCAGCAGGCTTACGGCGAATATGGCAACGATCACAAGCGGGGCCCCCGCGCCGAAGAAGATCACGGCCAGCACAGGCACGATACCCCAGGTGGCACCGCATGGAATGGCCCAAGCCATCATCATCGTGAGCATACGCTGGCCCCACGAGTCGATCACGCGCGCGCCCGAGACGCCTCCCATGGTGCAGCCGAAGCACATGAGAAACGGCATGAGCGATTTGCCTTGCAGGCCGAAATGCGAAAGCGTCTCGTCGAACACGTAGGAGATGCGCGCCATGTAGCCCCATTCCTCGTACGCGAGGAACACGAGGTTGATGCCGAAGACGTAGCCCGTCATCATGACGGCGAAGCACAGGCTGTTGGCGACGACGCCCCAGAGCATGTTGGCAAGGATCGCCGGCGCTCCTGCGTCGATGAGCGCGGCGGCCGCCATCTGGCCCAGACTGGATATGCCGCCTCCTAGAAGCATGATGGGCGTCGCCGGGATGAACGCGAGCACGAAGCCGACCAAGATCATGGCGACGGCAAGCGGTTTCGATGCGCGCGATGCGGTGGCCAGGCGGTCGAAACGGGAAAGCGCGTGAGCCGTCTTCGGCGCGGTTTCGGCGCCTTCGATGATCCATTCGATCCAGGCGAACTTCGCTGCGCCGCGTCCTTGGATGGTGTCGGCGCGGCAGGATATCTCGGCGTTCAGCAGTTCGGTGTTCAGGAGGGGCTCCTCGCGCAACGCGCGATCGATGGCTTCGAGCAGCGCGTCGTAGTTCGAAGTTTCAGCTGCCACGAACGGCACGACAGGAACGCCGAGGCGCTGCTCGATCTTCTTCGCGTCGATGCGCTTGCCTTGCTGTTCGGCCACATCCATGAGGTTGAGCACGAGCACGCATGGTGCGTCGTGTGCGATGCACGCGAAATCGGCCAGCATATACAAGCTGCGTTCAAGCTGGGAGGCGTCGGCCATCACGAGCGTCACGTCGGCCGCCCCCGATGTCACAAAATCGGCGGTTATCTGTTCTTCGGGCGAGTTCGCCGCAAGCCCGTAAGCACCGGGCAGATCGACGACCTGGTACGTTCTGCCGTTGCGGGGGAATTCGCCCTCTTTGCGCTCGACCGTCTTTCCGGGCCAGTTCCCCACGTGTTGACGCGATCCGGTGAGGCCGTTGAACAGGGTTGATTTACCTGAGTTCGGCTGTCCCAGAAGCGCTATGCACGCATCGCCGCGTTTCGTGAACTCAACCGAACCATGCGAGCAGTGCTCGCAAGAGGGTGTCGTGCTTGCGCAGGATTCGCAGCTCATGAAAGCACGTCCACTTCGATGTTCTTGCAATCGGCCCGGTCGAGGGCCACCACGCTGTCCCGTTCGAACACGAGCAGCGGACGCCGCTTGGCGTTCTGCACTATCTCGATGCGGCAGCCTTCGGTAAGTCCGATGGCCGTTACGCGCGACACGAAACGGTCTGTTCCCGAAACGGATGCGATTGTTCCTTTTCGCCCCGTTTCCATTTCGCTGAGCTTCATGATCATTTCCTTCAATCGAATAAGGCACATTGCAAAGTACCTGTTAGTTTGGCGAGAATATCTAAGAAGTCATATGGCTGCAACTCCATTTGACTTAGATAGCTCCATATCTCGGTTATCATATCGATAGCAAGTAAAAAATAAGGAAGGGACTCATGCCGAATCTGCTGCCGTTCGACTTCGTTACCCACAAAGGCATGGCGCTTTCCTTCCCGGGCGATCGTGCGGTGGAGCTGAAGCTGTCCGATCCCATCGGGGAAGGCACGATGACGGGGTACCTGCTTTCTCCCCATGTGGCGGTATGCCTGGTTGATTTCGCGTGCGAGGAATGTCCGAGCATGATGCCGGCAAGCCGGTTTTTCGGCGGCGGAACCGCGCGACGTGTCGGAAACGCCGTGCAGGCGGGTTCGGTTTCGGAGGGCGCCGGAAGCTCGGGTGCAGATGAGTGGTTTTCAATCAACTATTGCATCGAAGGCCGCTGCGAAACCGACATTCCGCATGTAGGCGTCGCCGTGGTGGGCGAGTCGGATGTGTGCGTGAGCTTCGCCTGCGCATCGAACGGGAAATTCGAACCGCCCCGTTCGTTTCGCTATCCGCTTGCGCGGTACGTCGGCATCGAGGTGTTCATATGTGCGGCGGTCGTCGACGAACCTGAGTTCGGCCTTTTGCGCGAGATGGATCCCGACGTGGTCGGTGCATGGCGCCGGATGGGTTCCTCGGCGGTGTTCTCAGGCGACGAAGAGCTTATCGGCCAGATGAAACGTGCGGGATCGGCGGTCCGGTCGGGCGACTGGACGCAGGCGAAGCTTGCGGTGCTCGAGCTTCTTTGGGCGCTGTCTCGTCGCGATTGCAGCCTGGCGAAGCCTCAGACGCTGCTTGCACCGATGCAATTGCGCATGGCGAAGGCGGCGCACGATCTGATAGAATCCGCGCCCGCCCAACCTCATGATGCACGTGACATGGCCTTCGATATGGGTGTTTCCGCAACCACGCTCAACGGCTATTTCGAAAAGGTGTACGGCATGACGATCGCCTCGTATGCGCGCCGCCGCCGGATCCGCTTGGCTCAAGGAATGCTTGAACAGGGAAAGAGCGTGTCGGCTGCGGCGTGTGCCGCAGGGTACGGCAATCCGAGCAAATTCGCCGCCGCGTTCAAACGCGAAACGGGCCTGACGCCTTCAGAGTTCCGAAAGCGGTCTGGTTGTGCGGGAAGAAGCCTGCCGAGCGCATGATGCCGTTGCGGAGAGCTTCTTTTCGGTGATGCGAAATCACTACACGCAGGCGGCGTCCCACTCGACGATGCCGTGGTTCAGGAACGGCTTGGAATCGGGGGCATCGGCGTTAACCATGCGGAATCTCGCTTCTCCCTCGGCGGTCTTCCACGCAATGGTGCGCAGGCGGACGCCGGGCAGCACCGGGGAGGTGAAGCGGCACTTGAAGCGGGTCATGGCTTCGGGATGTCCCGGGAACAGCAGGGAAATGACATGGCGCATAGCCACGCCGGCGCTGCTCACGCCATGGACGATAGGACGCTCGAGACCGGTCTGCTCGGTGTAAGACCAGTCGATATGCTGTTGATGCCAGTCACCCATCAGACGATAGACGAGCGGCCAGTTGTAGCCGTAGGTCTCCTCGAATGCGCAGTCGGGTTCGCGGTCGGGGTATTCCACGGAATCCTTGGGCGGCCGCTCGCCGCCCCAGCCGCCGTCGTAGATGCAGCAGTCGTAGGTGTCGACCGTGCACAGATGGGTGCCGTCGGCGGAGTAGGACTTGCCGACTTGCTTGGAGAGGGAGCCGCGACCTTCTCCGCGATCCCAGACAGCCTCTTGGGTCACGAAGGTTTCGATGCGGTCATTCATTTTGAACGGCGCATGGAAACGCACGTCGATGCCGTAGTGCAGGGAACCGGAGTAATCGAAGCCGTAATCGAGGGTGGTGGTCATCTCCTCGTTAACGGTCAGGGGCACGGCGAAGATGGGCAGAACCTTGAGATTCGGGTTCTTGGCATCGCCTTCGTTGACATACTCCAGGTCAATACGGCCATCCCAGCCTGCTCCGCATCCAAGCGCGCAGATCTCGAGGTCTTTGAACGTGTAATCGCGCACGAACGGACCGAAGGTCTTTCCGACGATCTCAGTAGAAATAGCCATTTCGTTCCCCTTTCTGAATGCTGCATATGAAAAACGCGGCAGTTTTGCGCTGACTTTCCTACATCCGACGACGCAATCCAAAGCAGTTTTGCGCAAGGCTGGATGCGTGGTTCGCCTATCGAAACGATGAGGGTCTATCGGGGTCTTTAGCGCCACTCGATCCTGATCACGTCGCCGGGCCTCGGCGCTTCGATGTCCGGACCCATCGGCAGCATGCAGTATGCGTTCGCCGCCAAGGTCTCCGCGCTGCCGGGGAAGCCCGCGACAGGCCAGGCGCGCAGCGTGCCGTCCTCGGCATGTTCGACGCGCAGCATCCTCACGCCGTAGAACTCGGGCGTGCCGGGCTCGTGTTCCGGGTGCTCCGCCGGCCGTTCCTCTCCGCGCACGGGGCCGCCGTGCTTCTTGGCGCTGCCAGGGCCGCCCGGCGGGAATTCCTCGGCAAGCACGGCCGGTGTGCGTTCCACTTCGGGTTCCAACCCCATGAACGCGCGCATGAGCGGCCGCAGATAGAAGTCCAGCGTGAACGATGCACCGCCCGACGGTCCGGAGATGCCGACGATGGGCGTGCCGTCGATGACGGCGGCGCTGGAATGATGTCCCGGCCCGTGGTTCGTCTGGTGGCAGACCATACGCCCCATCTCTTCCATGACCTCGCACGACCAGTCGTCGCTGCCCTTCGACGAGCCCGCATTCAACACGACGATGTCGGCAACTTCCACGGCACGTTCGAGGGCGGCTTCGATGGCGTCGCGGCGGTCGGGCACGATGTCGAACGGCACGAACCGCCCGCCCCATTTCTCGCACTTCGCACGGACGAGCACGCTGTTCGTCTCGAAGGTGCGACCGCGCGCGGCGAAGCTGTCGGTGTGCGCGGGGTCGAACGGAACGCCGGGCGTCATCAGTTCGTTGCCTGTGGGAATGAACGCGACGCGTGGGCGACGCACTACGGCTACGCTGGCATTGTTACCGGCACCGATACGGATGGCCAGATCGGGCGTTACCACGGAACCTGCCTGCGCCAGCACGTCGCCGCGGCGCATGGAGCTGCCGACCGGACGGGTGCCCGCGCCCTGCTTCGACGGGGCGGCATCGATGGCGATGTGCTGCTCGTCGGCGGAAACCTGCGCATGCTCGATAACGATGGCCGTGTCGAATCCCTCGGGCATAGCCACGCCCGTGTTCGCGAATTGCCAATCCACGCCGCGCACCCATGCGCCGGTGTCGGGCAGCTGGCCCTCAGGCAGATCCGCGAAATCGGACCAGTGCAGCGCGATGGAGTCCATCGCGCATGTGAGCGCGCTCGGCATGTCGTTCTGCGCGACGACGTCGTATGCCAGCACGCGGCCGATGGATTCCGCAAGGGAAACGCGTTCGACCAGCTTGCGTCGAACATTGCGTGCGTGCGCGGTAGCCGCGTCGTCCGAGGCGCCTGCTGCCTGCAGCAATGCGCCGCGCCAGCCGAAGCCATCGGGAAGCTCGTCAAGCATTGCAAGCGTCCGTGCGACCGCTTCTTCGCGCGACAGCTGGATATGCTTCGAATGATCCCTCATGGAACGCCCCTTTCGCGCAACCGGTTCCGAATCGGTGCGGATGTTCCTTTCGCCGGGCAAGAAGAAAATGCCCTTGTCCAGCATCTATGCTCAAGCGGCGGCATTTCGCCGCAGTCGCTCGCGCGTTCGTTCCGCACCCATCCCTTTATCGCCAGCAATGCAACTATAGCTCAAACGGAAAACCGCCGACCATGACACTCCGGACAGAATCGTTTCATACCGACTGTCGTGTCGCTTGACATAGTATTCTTGAGCGCCTATAAAATCTAGCAGGGATTATTTTCGTCTTAGAAGCATTCATGAATACACTGGCACGTCATGCGATATCCGAGTGCAGCTTGGGCCGAAAGGGTCGAGCAGGTGACTCCCGGGCCGGCTTCGCCGAAGAAGCAGCGAAGCTCATGCGGCGCCGTTCTCATGAACCTCATTGCTGGCGGCAAGGATCTGCAACGATACGGAAGCGCACGCTTCTTGCTTATGCGTTCAAATCATCATACGACGGCAGGTAATAGATGCAGACCGCCAGAATCAGCATCAGCACCGCATACACCGCAACCGAAACGATCGGCGATGCCGTTTCGAGGCCGGCTGCGTAATCCACCAACGTATATCCGGCGGTAATGGGGAAGACGTTCGTCAAGGCGGACTTCCCGACAAATAGGCTGACCAGGCCGAGCAGGAAGGACGCACCCGCTCCGACCAGGTAGTATCCGCGCTTCCGGACGGATAGCGCAATGATCGGGGCTACGGCAAGGAAATTGAAAAACGCCATGCCGCATACCTGCTTCAACGAGAGAGCCGTTTGCTCTGCCGTGATGTCGAAATGCAGGATGAAGTGTCCGGAGAGCATGACCAGGACGAAGCTCGCCAGGCCGAAGAACAGGGAGAAAATCCCTGTGACCAGTATCTTGACAACGAAGAGCTTCCGCAGGGAGACGGGCACCGCCAGAAGGGATTTCATCGTTCCTGCCTCGTATTCTCGGTTGACCAGATACCCGCCGAACAGCGTGAACGCGGCAGGGAAGACCAGCGTCGTGTTGTTGAAGACCAGCACGTAGTTCAGCAGATCGAAATCCATGGCATCGTCGGCACTATCGCCCAGATACATTTGGAAAACGGAATACCCTACGGAGATTAACACCGCGACGAGGCCGATCAGCAGGACCGGGTTCCTCTTGATCTTGGCGAATTCGCAACGAATCATCCTGATCATCATCGCGCCGCCTCCTTACGTCCGTACAGAGCGGAAGCGACTGCCGCCATGACGGCGCCCATGCAGAAGAGGATCAGGAACGCTTCGCCGACCGGCAGGCCGGGAACGAGAAGCGATGCGGAATTCTGTTCCAAGGAAAAAAGATGCAGGAACCAGCGGAAGATCACGATGCGAGGCAGGAACGGCACGATTCCGATCGAAACGCTCATGCCCGAAGCATAGGAATTCACCAGAAGGAATCCCGCGATCGCGTAGAACAGGGACGAGAGCATGGCGAAAACCTTGGTTCGACGGAGCAAGCAGAACAGCAGAACCAACGGCAGCGTGTCGAAGAACGACATGATTCCGGCCACCAGGCTGCAACGCAGATAGATCGAGATTCCCTGCCCGCCTCCGAGGACGGTTCCGCCCAAGGCGGTTGCCAGCAGCTCGATGGCGGAGTAGGCGACGGACAGGCAAAGCAGTAAAAACAGCTTCGCATAGAAGAGCTTCCGTTTGGAAACCGGGATCGTCAGAATGTTCTTGAACGTGTCGCTATCCTGCTCCGCAGAAAGCAGCATCACACCCAATATGCCGAGGATGCAGGGCTTGAAAAGCAGGTCGCTATAGAGAAACACGAAGCGATAGAGCATCTCGAAGCCGTTTCCGTCGCTGAAAACATACGCAGTCAGAACGAAGGGGAACAAGACGGCCAGCGCCAGTGTCGCCTGAACGAACTTCAGCCGTTTCAGCTTCAAGAATTCGCATTGGATGAGCCTAAGCAATTCCCTCGCCTTCCGTCACTCGCTTGAAGTAATCTTCGAGCGTTTCCTCGCAGGTGTGGGCTTCGGACACCTCCAGCCCGCTTCTGACGTATGCGGAGACGATCTTTCCTACAGGCAGATCGAGGTTGTACAGTCGGAGGGCGTGGTCGTCCTGAACGGCAAAGCGCGTCTCGTGGAACACGTCTTCCAAGATCCGCGCTGCCTGCGCGGCGTCCGAAACGACGAAATGAACGTGTCGGCTGCTCTTTCGTTCCAGATCTGCAAAGGTTTCCTCCTCCAACAGCACGCCTTGATCGATGATTCCTATGTCGTCCGCAAGCAGCGCGACTTCAGAAAGGATATGGCTGGACAAAAGGATCGTCTTGCCCCTCTTGTCGCACAGCTCTCGGATGAACGCGCGTACTTCCGCGATTCCGATGGGGTCGAGACCGTTGATGGGTTCGTCCAAGATCAAAAGCTCCGGGTCGTGCATGACGGCCAGCGCGATTGCAAGGCGCTGTTTCATGCCGAGGGAGTACTGGGAGAACAGCTTCTTATCCTTATGCGGCAGGCCGACAAGATCGAGCGCATCCTGAATGGCATGGGCGTTGGGGACGCCTCGCAGCAATGCGAAGATGCGCAGGTTTTCCGTTCCGGTCAGATTCGGGTAAAAGCCGGGTGACTCGATCATGCTGCCGATGCGGGGAAGCGTCCGCTTTTCATTCCCGCGCAACGGCTTTCCCCACAGCAAGACTTCTCCCGAGGTAGGATCGGTCAGCCCGAGCAGCATTTTCATCGTCGTGGTCTTGCCTGCGCCGTTTCTTCCCAAAAGGCCGTAAATTCGGCCTTTCCGCACGTGGATATTCAAGTCCGCCACGCTTTTCTGCGCGCCGTACTGCTTCGTCAGGTGCTTCGTTTCGACGATGAATTCGCTCATGTGAACTCGCTTAGAAAGGGGATCTCTGCGTTCGTGCCACGCTTTATTACAGCAGTCCGACCTTGCATTAACCTTGCAGCAAGCTTGCACGAACCTTGCAATTTCAAGACCGGTCGATCGGAGACCAGCCGAAGGGGATGCGTTATTTCGCAAGAAGGGGCAAGGTCAGGACGAACGTCGTGCCCCGACCCAAACTGCTTTCGGCATCGAGCCGGCCATTCATGTTTTCCGCCAGATGATAGGCGATCGACAGACCAAGGCCGCTTCCTTTCCCGTTCCGGCTCCTGTCGCAGGTGTAGAGGCGGGAAAAGATCTGCTTCAAGTCCGTTTTCGCTATGCCGATACCGTTATCGGTCACAGAAAGCCGCATGGCATCGTCTTGTTTCGTCAGACGCACGCGCATGGCGCTTGCTTGACTGTGCGTGATGACGTTGTGCATCAGATTGTTGATGATTCGCATATAGCCGTCAGGGGCGACATCGACCATGACGGGCTCATCCGGTATCTCCATCGAGTATTCGATGCGCTGATCCTCTAGAAGAGGAATCCAGTCGATCAGAATGCCGCGCGTCAGTTCTGTCGTCTCAACGTGCTGCATTTCCATGGTGAAGTCACCCGAATTGAGCTTGAACCAGTCGAACAGCACATCGACGTATCCTTTGAGGCCATAGGCTTTCCGTCGGGCCGTTTCGATGTATTCCTCCCGCTCGGTCCCGGTGACGATGCCTGCCTGCGCTGCGTCCAAATATCCGATCAGCGTCGTCAGGGGCGTCCTTACGTCATGGGAAAAGCTCGTCATGAGCTGCTTGCTCGCCTCCTCTGCATGTCGAAAGGTCGCGATGCGGTCCTCGTAGGCACTGATGATGTCGTTGATCTCGTAGACGAGCGGGGAGAGGAGCTGGCCGGAATCAGCGAGAAGGCGACGGTTCCCGTTCCCGCTCCTTACGTCGGCCAAGGCTTCGGCGATCTCTTCGATCTGCCGTCGTTCTTCATGCAGGGCAAGGACGGCAGACACGACGGACGTCACGGCAACGGCCAAGAGGATGACGACGAGAGTTTCCATAGAAGGGATCACACCTGTTTGTTGAGGCGGTAGCCGATGCCCTTCACCGTCTGTATGTACTTCGGATTTCCAGGGTCGGCTTCCAGTTTTTTACGCAGGCGGCTGATGACGGCCATGACGTTGCTATCGTCGTACGCGTACGGCTCGCCCCATACTTCTTCGTAGATCTGCTGTTTCGTCAAAATACGCCCTTGGTTTCTCGCGCAATGCAGCAGAATGCCGAATTCCTTCGGGGGAAGTTCGAACGTTCCGTTTTCTGTTGTGACGGAGCGGGCGTCAAGGTCGATCGTCAAGCCGTCGTAGAAAAGCGTCCGTGCATCTTCCCCGCCTTGGTTGAACCTTGTGTAGCGGCGGACGAGGGAGGTGATGCGCGCCAGCAGTTCTTCCATGATGAAAGGTTTCGTCAGGTAGTCGTCGGCCCCATTTCGCAAACCGCGCACTTTCGAGATGCTGTCATCTTTCGCCGTGAACATCAGAACGGGAACGCTGCTTTCCTTCCTGATACGTTCCAGCGTTTCGAATCCGTTGAAACCAGGCATCATCACGTCTAGAACGACGAGCTGATATTCGTTTTCCTTCAGCATTTCAAGCCCGGTACGGCCTGAATGGCAGCAATCGGCGTCCATATCTTCCTGCGAAACGGCACGGCGAATCAGAGCGCAAAGCTCCCGGTCATCATCAACCACCAAAACCTTGTTCATTTCGTCGCCTCCGCTTGCGCCTTGCCTTGCCGCATATGATCGGGGCACGTGCCCGGGCGCGATTCGTCGTTGCCGACGACGAGCAGAGGATCGGCGCAGCCGCTTGCGTCCGCTCCGGCAGGCATTCCTGTATCGCATTCAAGATGCATGGTGCCGCCCTTGCCACGCAACTTGAATGCCTGCTTGCTCAGCGCCGTCGGGGCGAGCGGCACCTCTTCCATCGTCGTGCCCATGCTATGGCTCCTGTCCGTCGATCTTGCGGCTGCATGGCATCATGCTCGGCTGCATCCGTCATAAGCGCCACCAATTCCAGCTTGCAATTCTTATTCGTCTATCAGGCCCGAGGCGCCTCTCGTGATAAGCAGTCCCATCAAGTGCGTCATCTCGTCGATGTCGGCCTCGCACCCATGCGCCACCCAGCTGCAGATGAGCCCGATCACTCCCGAGGCGATATACGATTCGGCCAGGTGTCCCGCATCCTGCTTGAAAGAGCCGAGGTTTTTGGGCAGGGCGGTAATGACATGCCGTCGGATGAGCTCGTCGGCTTTATCGACGAAACCGGGTTCTATGCAGTCTACAAGGAATATGCGTACCTCGATCCTGTGCTGCACGATGAATTCGAGCGCATCTCGCGCCATCGGGAATCGCAGAGGGTCTTCGCATGTGGCCAGCGCTTGGCTCAAGATCGCATCGAGCTGCGCGATGAGTTCGTTTCCGATGGACTCGGCGAGCTCGAAGACATCATGGTAGTGCGTGTAGAACGTGCCGCGGGAGACGCCGCTCTTTTCCGCGAGCTCGTTCACGGTGATTCGTCGCAGCGGCTTCGTCGTTGCAAGTTCGAAGAAGGACCGCTGCAATGCGGCTTTCGTTCGTTGCGCGCCTCTGTTGTTCCTATAGTTCATCGTGCTTTCCTGAACAATCTATTCACATCTGTCAAAAATTTAACAGATGACAATTGAATGACCATTGCATGAACGGGGCTTGGTCGATACGGTGAATGGTATCTAACAATATACAGCTGTCAAATATATGAATCGAGCCGGAAGATATGGCTGAAACCAACGGCATCACGGAAATCGACGGACGACGCACGGCGCTCACGATCGCGAAGGCGGTTGCCGTGGCGCTCGTCGTAGGGCTTTTCTCGGCGTTCTACTGCTGGAGTTTCTGGGATCCGGCAGGTGCCATGAAGCACGTTCCCGTCGGTATCGTCAATCTTGACGAAGGAGCCGTCGCAAACGGCGAAGACGTGAATCTCGGGGCGGATATCACGCGTCATGCCGTTGAGGGCGATGCGGCGAATTTCGTGGAGCTGGATGCTGACGCTCTCGATGAGGGCATCGAGAACTCGGGCTGCCTGTTGGCATTCGAGATTCCGGAACGCTTCTCTCGGGATGTGATGTCAGGCACGGACGGGGTGCCGAAGGTCGCCGACCTGGAGGTCTATAAGAACGTCCGCTACAACTACATCTTGTCGCAGTTCTCATCCTCGGTGGAGAAGGAATTCGAGAACGAGATCGACGCCGCCATCGTGAACGCTTATGTGGGCGGGGCCTATGCCGGTCTCGAGCGGGCGCGCAACGGTTTCGAGGACGCGTCGGACGGCGCCGAGCGGCTCGCGTCCGGAGGGGATGGCCTCGGCATCGGCTTGTCGAGCCTGGAAGAGGGGGCAGGCTCGGCGGCCGAGGGCGCTGGAAGCGTCGCATCGGGCGCGCACGATCTCGCCGAAGGCGCCTCGGTTCTTGACGCAGGTGCGCAATCCCTTGCGGACGGCACGGAATACCTGGCGGACAGCACGCAGGCTATGCCCGGCAAGACGGCACGGCTTGCGTCCGGCGCATCTTCTGCCGCCGAAGGCGTCGCGGATGCGGCGGAGGGCGCAGCTTCTCTGTCTGACACCGCCCGAAGCGTGCAGGACGGGCTCGCGTCGCTATCCGATGGGCTTGAAGGCGGCATGCAGCGGCTCGACTCGGCGCAGTCGGGTCTCTCCGCGCTTTCCGCGCAGTTGGAGGAGGGGTCTTCGTCTGCGGATGCGCTGGCGGACGGGGCTCTTTCGGCTCGGCAATGCTATCGGGCCGCCGTCGCGGCCGCGCAATCGCCGGAGGGGACGTACGATGGCAGGACGGCTGACGAATGGATCGGCATCGGGGATGTCGCCATCCAGCAGGTCTCCGACGGTGCGTCCGAGATGTCGAAGCGGCTTTCGTCGGCCTCGAGCGACGCCGCCGCAGGTGCGGGCGCTTTAGCGGACGCTTCGGAGGGCGTTCAGGACGCCGTCGCGCGCATCGGGTCTTCGGATGCGGCGGGTCAGACGCTTGCATACGGACAGGACCGCCTGGTTTCCGGTTTGGACCGGCTTTCCGTCGGCCTTTCTGCCGCTCAGGCCGGTTTGGAAGATCTCGCGTCGGGGTCAAGGACGTTGGCGGATTCCAGCGACGTGCTCGTCTCTGGAATTCAGCAGGCGAACGATGGAGCGCAGTCCGTTGCGCAGGGCGCAGGCTCGATGAATCAGGGCGCATCGACGTTGAGCGGGGGTGCCGGTGCGCTTGCAGCTGCGCTTCCGCAGATACGCGATGGCGCGGCATCCGCCGAAGACGGTGTCGAGCGGCTTGCATCGGGCGCTTCCGAACTCGTCTCGGCAACCGCGGCCGGTGCGGACGGGCTTTCCGGCAGCCTTGCCGTGGATTCCAGCGACATGGGCGCCTACGTTGCCGATCCCACGAATGCGAGGGTGGAGAAATACGGCGCCCTTGATTACTACGGACAAGGCTTCGCGCCGTTCTTCATGACGACCTCTCTTTGGCTCGGCGCGCTGATGATATTCTTCGTGATCGAACCGCTGTGTCCGAAGCAGAGGGGCGCCGGACGGCTCCGTACGGTCCTCGGCAGGATTCCTTCGTACCTCGCCGCCTGCGCCCTCGAGGCCGCAGCCGTCACGGCGGCCGCCTTCCTCATCGGCGTTCCTTCCATGTATTCCACATCGCCGTTTCTGCTCCTCGGATACGCGCTGTCGGTAAGCGTCTGCTTCATGCTGATCATGCAGTTCCTCAACATGACGCTCGGCGTCGCCGGCAAGGCTCTTGCGGTGCTCGTCCTGATACTGCAGCTTGCGTGCTCGGGCGGCACGCTGCCGGTCGAGCTGGGACGCGGATTCCTTGCCTCGATGAAGCCGTTCATGCCGTTCACGTATGCAATCGACGGCTTTCGTGAAACGATAACCTATGCGAATCCGTCGGCTATCCTGGGTGACCTCGGGATTCTCGCCGCAGCGGGGATGATCTTCCTCATGCTTTCGCTCGCGACATGGGATTTCGCCGAAAAGAGGCGTGTTGTCGAGACGGCGCAGTTCGTGGCATGGAACGCATGATCGCAGGTGCCCGTGCGGATACGTCCGCTACGTGCTTGGAAGAAACGAGGATGCCGCTCGCGCAGATGAAGGCATACGCCGACCTGCGCGAGCGGATCGACTATTCCTGATCCTTGCGGAACTCGCGGATCATCCTGGCAAGGCCGCTGAAGTCCAGGTGCACATGCTCCTTGTCGTTGTCGACATGGATGCCGTCCCAGCCCACGTGGACTTCTTCGCCCTTCTTGGAATCGCGGACGTGCACGCCTTGCGAGAAGCTGACGTCGACGTAATCCTGCTCGGGGTTTTCAGGGCGTTGCCAAGCGGGCTCCTTCTCCGCGGCATCGGGCGTTTCTTCGGCTTTCCGAGGATCACCGCCGGCAACGCCCGCGTTCTCGCCGCCGTCGGATCGGTCCTCGGTTTTTCCGGATGCTCCGTCGGTCGAATTCGTTTTCCCGGCGTCTTCCTCGGCGTCGTTCGTCCTTATAGTCCCTTTCGTCGTTTCAGCGGCCGTTTTCTCGGGATCGGCGAACAGCAGCTCGTCGACCGTCACTCCGTAGAGCATGGCGAGCGCGATAAGGTTGTCGGTGTCGGGGGATGATTCGGCGCATTCCCACTTCGACACCGCCTGGCGCGATACGCTGATCTTGGCGGCAACCTGCTCCTGGGAAAGCCCGGATGCGCGACGGTATTCGTAGAGCCTCTTCGCTATTTCGATCTTCATGAGGGGGGACCTTTCTCTGTCATGGTCGGCATGAACCTTGCAGCTGCATGGCACCATGCTCGGTCTCGTCCATCGCGGGCGCTACCAATTCCAGCTTGCAATTCGTGTCCGCAACCGATAGTTGCGATCAAGAATCGATAGAGCGCGCTTCCATTCGACCGGTCCCATGCGTTCGCCCGCGCGGTCGCCGCTTCTTGCCGTCGTCCGGCATTCGTTGGCGTTTCGCCTTGGCTTATGCCGTCTCCTTCGATTCGACATCGGTTTCGTCCATGATGGGCCGCGTCTCCCAGATGTCGGTGATGCGGGTGCCGTTTTTCTTGATCAGATATATGAGCGCCGCAATTGCGACCACCTGCACCAAGATGGCCATTATGGAGCCTTCGAGCCCGAAGCCCGTCGTATAGGCAAGACCATCGCGGGCCGAGGCCGCGTCCAGCTTGAAAATCGAGTAGGGGAGTACATTCCCGCTGTTGGGAAGCCCGAGGACGATGCTTTGAAGGTAGTTCCACGCCGTATGGGCCGCCATGGCCATCCAGATGCTGTCGAAGTAGTAGACCAGGAGGGAGAACAAGATCCCGCAGACCATGATGTCCACGATAGACAGCACGGTCACTCCTGGGTTCAGAAGGTGGAACGCCGCGAATATCGCCGCGTTCCCGACGATCGCGACCACCGGCCTCTTGTACTTGTTCAGCAGCTTCTGGTACAGGTATCCTCTGCAGACCAGCTCTTCCGCCGACGACTGGACGAACACGCATACGAGAAGGATCAGCGCATAGGCTATGTTGAACGAGCTGAAGTCAAGAGAGATGCTTCCGAGCATGCACGCCGCGAACGCGCAGAATCCGTTGAGCGCCGCGCCGAGGGCGAAGCCGATCATCAGGTTCCTGAAGTTGTTTCCCGCCGATCTTCTGTCGATGGCTTTCCAGATCGGCTTGTTGGCCTTGCGCAGAAACCAGAGGAGCGCGACGAGCCATACTCCGATGGATGCCAGATACGCTTGTCCGGTTGCAAGCCAATCAGGAAGCAACCCCATCATGGTCGAAGCGATTTCCTGCGCGTCCGTCATTCCGACGATTTCGTCTCCATAGGCCAACCCGGCGTAGATTCCTACGAAAGCTCCCGTGAGCAGCCCGCCGATCAAGCCGCCGATCCCTGTCAGGAAGACGCTGCCGACCAGGTAGCCGAACCAGCTGTCCGCTATGCTCTTAAGCGCTTTTTTCATCAACGACCCTCCGTTGCGCATCCGATCCGATTTCTCCGCTTTCGTACCTGTCGCTCCGAGAGGTGTTTGGCGGTTGACGGTCGAACACTATGCGGCACTCTTCGGCGTTGACGGAGGGCATCGAGCGAATGAACATAATTTCGCTTTTTCTCGGACTCCCCTCGCCGGGGAGCTTCGCATCATGCCAGGCATCTTGCATAGACGAGGAAAGCTGCCGATATCATGGGCGCCGTGCTCGCTGGAAGGGATGGCTGGGCCGTCATCGAGGAGATTCTCCGCTCCATGGTATTTCCGGATATGTCAGGCGTACGTTCGTGCCGTCGTACGTATCGCGTACCCTTAATCCAGCGCAACGGGTTCGACCTCAGAGCGACAGGAACATCCGATGCACGCGCGCATCCTCGTCGAGTTCGGGATGGAAGGACGTTCCGATTTGATTGCGCCAGCGCACGCCGACGATGTTCCCGTCGACGCGGGCGAGCACGTCGCATCCGTCGCGCGTTTCCACGACGAACGGAGCTCGGATGAACGTCATCGGAATGACGCCTGCATCGTCGAAATCGGCCCTGGTCCTGAAGCTTCCGAGCTGACGCCCGTATGCGTTGCGCCTGACCGTGACTGGAAGCGTCCCAAGCCAGGTAGCGTTGTGCTGGCTGTCCACGGCGCTTCCATCCCCATTGATGCCGTCTATGCGCTCGGCCATGAGTATCAGGCCGGCGCAGGTTCCGAGCGTCGGCATGCCGGCCTCGATCATGTCGCGCAGAGGCTCCAGCATGCCGAGTTCTCGCAGCATCCGGCCCTGAGCCGTGCTCTCTCCTCCCGGCAATACCAAACGATCGAATCCTTTATGCAGGTCGGACGCTTGTCTGAGCTCGATGCATTCCACGCCGAGCTCAGACAGCATGCGTTCGTGCTCGACGAAGGCGCCTTGCACCGCAAGGATCCCGACGCGTTCGGCACCCATCACCGGCCGCGTTCTTCCATGATGAGCTCTATTTCATCCGCATTGATGCCCACCATGGCCTCGCCGAGACCTGACGAGAGCTCCGCGATCAGCTTGGCGTCCTCGTAGTTCGCGACGGCTTTCACGATCGCATCGGCGCGCTTCGCAGGATCCCCGCTCTTGAAGATGCCGCTTCCGACGAAGACGCCTTCTGCACCGAGCTGCATCATCAGCGCGGCATCCGCGGGCGTGGCGACGCCGCCGGCCGCGAAGTTGACGACGGGAAGGCGGCCGCTTTCATGCACGCCGCGGATAAGCTCCACGGGCACTTCCAGACGCTTGGCCTCTTCGAACAGCTCGTCGTCACGCAAAGACCGCACATGCCTGATCTGGGAGTTGATGAGCCTCATGTGACGCACGGCTTGCACGACGTCGCCCGTGCCCGGTTCTCCCTTCGTACGGATCATCGTCGCGCCCTCGGCTATGCGGCGCAGCGCCTCGCCGAGGTCGCGCGCCCCGCAGACGAACGGAACGTCGAACGCGGTCTTGTCGATGTGGTAGGCATCGTCGGCAGGAGAGAGGACCTCCGATTCGTCGATGTAGTCGATGTCGATGGCTTGGAGGATCTGCGCTTCCACGAAATGGCCGATGCGGACCTTGGCCATGACGGGAATGCTCACGGCCTTCTGGATTCCCTTGATCATCTCGGGATCGCTCATGCGCGAGACGCCGCCGGCTGCGCGGATGTCCGCGGGGATGCGTTCGAGCGCCATGACCGCGCACGCACCGGCCTTCTCCGCCACGCGCGCCTGTTCCGGCGTCGTCACGTCCATGATGACGCCGCCTTTGAGCATCTGGGCGAGCTCTCTGTTGAGTTTGATCCTGTCGACGTTCATGGGGCATCTCCTTCATCCGAGCCATGGTTTCGGCGAAGCATAGTGCTTCATTGAATATGGAGGAATATTCAATGAATGCAAAAATGATAATGTCAGAATATAGTCAGAACAGTTACTTCGATATGACCAAAAAAGGGAAGCCATGCGCATCTACGATCTTGCGGATCGCGGGAACTTGAGTCTGTACGAAAGTCTCTACCGCCATATCCGCGATGACATCCTTGCCGGGAATCTGCTGCCGGACGATCGTCTTCCTTCGAAACGAAGCCTGGCGGCCGACCTCGGCGTGAGCGTGATAACCGTCGAAGGCGCCTATCGCCAGCTGCAAGCCGAAGGGTACATCGTGTCCCGCGAACGCAGCGGATACTACGTGCGCAGCATCGCGACGCGCCCTCATGCGACAAGGCCCGTATCGTCGCGTGCCGTGACGTCCCGTCCGACCTTCGCCGTCGCGGATTTCTCGTCGGCGCCCGCATGCTCCGACCGATCGTTCGCCCGGCTTTGGGAGAAGACGCTTCGCGACGTCATCGCGCATGAATCCGAGCAGGACCTGTTCGCGCGACAGCCGCCCCAGGGATCGCAGAGGCTGAGGGAATGCATCGCGTCATGGCTTGCGCGCGCTCGCGGCATCACGACCGGTCCGGACAGGATCGTCGTCGCTGCCGGCGCTCCGATGCTCTACGGGCTTGTGGCGTTGATGCGGGGGCGGCGGGGACGCGCCGGGGCCGTTGCGCTCGAATCGCCCGGATACGGGATGATCAAGGGCATCTACGAAACGATGGGCTGGCGCGTTGCGCCGATGCCGCTCGATGCCGAGGGCATCGATTGCTCCATGCTCGAGAAGAGCGCGGCATCCCTGGTCCACGTCATGCCTTCTCACCAGTTCCCCACGGGGCGCGTGACCACGGTATCGCGGCGTTACGAGCTCTTAAGATGGGCATCGCAGGCAGGCGATCGGTACATCGTCGAAGACGACTACGACTGGGAGTTCAGGCTTTCGGGCAAACCGATCCCGTCTCTCAGCAGCATCGATGCCGAGGGCAAGGTCATCTATCTAAGCACGTTCTCGAAGAGCCTGAGCCCGTCGCTGCGCATCGCGTTCGGCGTGTTCCCTAGCGAGCTGGATGAGGATCTCGAACGCGTGCTGGGCTGTTTCGCATCGACGGTCGGGACCATAGACCAGATCGCGCTCGCCCGCCTCATGGAGTCGGGGGGATACGAACGTCATGTCGGCAGGTATCGCACCAAGGCCCGCGCAGCGCGCGATTGCCTGATCGGTGCGTTTCGCGAAAGCCCGATCGCAGGCCGGCTTTCGTACGAGGAATGCGATTCGGGCCTGCACTTCGTGCTCTGCGTGGACACGCCCGCCCGTGCCGAGGACATCGCGAGACGTGCGGCCGAGCGGGGTGTCGGATTGGCGCCGCTCGAACGGTATGATCTGGGAGGCATGATGCCTTCGGATGGCCGCGTCCGCTTCGTGATGCAGTATGACGGCATCGAGCGCGAAACGCTTATGCGCGCAGCCGTCATCGTTTGCGAATCGATAAAGCGCGCCGAACGGCGGCAGGCGAAGTAGCAGCAGGTCGAGCAACGGCAGGCAAACCGATGACAAGCAAACCGATGGCAGGCAAACCAATGGCAGGCAAACCAACGAAAAGCATGCCGACGTCAAGCGGGCCAACGATAGGTCGAGTCGCTGAATGACGGTACGTCGGGCTTCCGAATCGGCCATCTCCGCCGAACCGCTTCGGCGGGCGCCGGCTCACGGAATGTCTCGTTGACAACCTGGGTTCGCTGAATATACTAGCGGTATATACTAGTGGTATATTCGAGGAAGAGCATATGGAACGCACAGAAACCCAGATGAAGATCCTAGAGGTCGGGAAGCGGGAATTCCTTGAGAAAGGCTTCAAGGATGCGTCTCTGAACAGGATCGTCGCCGAAGCGGGGTTCACGAAGGGCGCATTCTACGGATATTACCCGGACAAAGCGGCCCTCTTCGAGGACATCGTCCGAGAGGCGGCGGATGGGCTCGTGGATCGATTCAAAGCCGCGCAAGACGCCCATTTCGACTTGATTCCCGAAGATAGGACGAAAGAGAGCCTTGCCCTGTCCACGCAGTATCTGCGCTCGTTCGTGGAATACCTGTACGCCCACTTCGACGAGTTCAGGCTGATCCTGTGCTGCGCGGACGGTACGAAATACGCTTCCTTCCTCCATGACCTCGTGGATAGGGAGGTGGAGAAAACGGAGTCGTATTACAAGGCTCTTCGCGAAAAAGGGAAGCTGAGCGGACGGATGTCCCGGCAGCTGCACCATATGATCACGAGCGCCTACTTCGCGGCTGTGTGCGAACCCATCGTCCACGCCATGCCGAAGGACGAGGCCATGCAGTACATCGAGGAGCTCGCGAAATTCTTCAATGCCGGCTGGGAGGGCCTTCTTCGCTTGGAATAGGCATCCTCTGGAAGGGACGCTGCTCGAAAAGGGGAGTCTGCCGAAAGGTTTTCGCCTGGGGCGAGGATCCCTCGAAGGAGCCCTCGACTAAAGCGGGATGGTTTCGACAGGAGCATCGTCCGATGGGGAAATCCCTTCTTTTTTCACCACGAGTTAGCTGAATCTTACAAACCAACGTATCGTTTGGAGGCGAATCATGAGCAAGACGGGTTCGGAGAAGCTGGAGACGAGGGACTTCATTTCCGTCGGCATCTTCTCCCTGATCTATGCCGTGGTGGCGTTCGTGGTCGGCGGCGTGGCGCAGATGACGCCCGTCACGTTTCCGTTCATGCCGATGATCGTGGCCCTGTTCACGGGAACGGTCTTCATGCTGTATGTGGCCAAGATCCCGAAGAGGGGCGCGCTTTCCATCCTCGGCGTCATCGCCGCGATCCTGCTGTTCGTCACGGGCATGTTCTGGATGATGTCCGCGTTCTTCCTGGTATTCGGAATCGTGGCGGACGGAATCTGCGCATCGGGAGGCTTCAGGTCGTTCAGGAAGAACCTGGCTGCCTATTGCGTGATGGCGCTTGCGCCTCTCGGCGCGTATGTTCCCATGGTCGTCATGCCGGAGCAGTTCGATGCCTTCATGCGGAGCAAAGGGGATGTTGCCTCTTTCGAGGGAATCATCCATGCCATCGGGGGAACGTGGTGGATCCTTCCCGCGCTGGTCGTCGGGACCGTCGTCTGCGCGCTGATCGGAGGATTCATCGGAAAGAAGCTTTTGAGGAAGCATTTCGAGAAGGCGGGGATCGCATAGATGGGGCTCGATCCGCGCACGAAGCTCCTGATTCTGGCGATCACGAGCGTTTCCGTCTTTCTGAACAGGAGCATCGCCGTCGAATGCGCGTATGCAGGCATTCCTCTTCTGATGCTTGCGGCGTCGGGGCAGCCGAAGAAGGCTGTGCGGTACGGCTTGTTCTTCGTCCTGCTTCTAGCGGTGCAGCTGTGCGCGGTGCCCCATCTTCCGGTGGCGGCCGGCGGGATCGTCTACATGTTCGCCGTGTACATCCGAAAGCTTCTGCCCTGCTTCATGCTGGGAAGCTATCTGATCTCCACAACGCGCGTGAGCACGTTTTTGGCTGCTCTCGCGAAGCTTCGGCTGCCCGAAGGCCTGACGATCGCCCTTGCCGTCACGCTCCGGTTCCTTCCCACCCTGGCTGAGGAATGGGCCGCCATCCGAGACGCCATGGCGCTTCGCGGCATATCGGCCTCGGTAGGCGGGGTGATCCGTCATCCTGCGCAGACGACGGAGCACGTGTACGTTCCTCTGCTTGTGTCCGCATCGAGGATATCCGACGAGATCACGCAGGCCGCGATCACGCGCGGCATCGAGCATGCGCACGAGAGGACCTGTTTGGAAGAGCCTTCCTTTTCCGCCGTCGATGCGGCAGCGGTCCTTGTCTACGCGGCCTTGGTCGCAGGCATGGTCTTCGCGAACGTCAAGGGGGTGTTCTGATGATCGGGATGCAGGATGTCTCTTTCGAGTATCGGGCGGCCTTCTCCGAGGAAGAGAGGGAAGACGGCCTGGGCCGTGCGAAGGACGGCAGAGGCGGCGGAAGCGGCAAGAACGATGGAAGCGGCAGGGGCGGCGTGCGCGGATTGTCCCTTCGCATAGATCGTGGCGAATGCGTCTTGCTCTGCGGCGCATCGGGCTGCGGGAAGACGACGGTCGCCCGGCTCGTGAACGGGCTGATCCCCCATTTCTTCGAAGGAAAGATCGCGGGAACCGTATGCGTGGACGGCATGGATTCCCAAGAAACGGAGATCGCCACGCTCTCCGATGCGGTGGGAACCGTGTTCCAGAATCCCCGGACCCAGTTCTTCAACGCCGATGTCGACAGCGAGATCGTGTTCGGATTGGAAAACAGGGGAATCGCGCGGGCGCAGCTTTGCGCTCGACTGGATGATGTCACCGAAGAGCTGCATCTCCAGGCGTTGAGGGGAAGAAGCGTGTTCGAGCTTTCCGGCGGGGAGAAGCAGAAAGTCGCATTCTCCAGCGTCTATGCCTCCGATCCGGATGTGCTGGTCTTCGACGAACCGTCCTCCAACCTGGACATGAAGTCCATCGAGGAGCTTGCGAAGCTCATGCGGACGGCGAAGGAGAAGGGAAAGACGATCCTTATTGCGGAGCATCGCATCTGGTATCTGATGGACATCGTGGATCGCGTGATCTATCTGCAGGATGGGGTGATCGTTTCGGATATGCCCATCGAAGACTTCAGGAAACTTTCGGAACGCGACATGCGCAGCAGGGGTTTGCGTTCCCGGTACCTTGCCGCCTTGCAACCCGAGGCGACGGTGCGTTCGAGCGCTTCCGGCAATGTCCTTTCCCTTGAAAACGTGAGCGTCCGGCTTGGCGGCAACGAGGTATTGAGAAGCATCTCGTTCCAGGCGAACGCCGGCGAGATCGTCGCGATCGCGGGGGCGAACGGGGCAGGGAAGACGACGCTTGCGCGGGCGATCTGCGGGCTTGCGAACGATGTTTCGGGAACCGTGCGGTGGAACGGGCGCCCCTTGAGCCGTCGCGCGCGCCGCAAGAAGTCTTACCTGGTCATGCAGGACGTCGGTCACCAGCTCTTCTCCGACAGCGTGATGGAGGAATGCCGTCTGGGCATCAAGGATCCCGATAGAGACGGCATCGAATCGGCGCTTCGTAGGGTCGATCTGCTGGCGTGCAAGGATCGCCACCCTCTTTCCCTATCGGGGGGACAGATGCAGCGGCTCGCCGTCGCGGTCAGCGAGGTCTGCGGGAAGGATCTGCTGGTTTTCGATGAGCCTACCAGCGGCCTGGATCTTCGAAGCATGGAGGAGGTCGGCGGGCTGGTGCGGGTTCTTGCGGATCAAGGAAAGATTCTTCTGGTCATCACCCATGACATCGAATTCATGATGCGCATCTGCACCCGCATCCTCGTTCTTGAGAACGGATGCGTGGCCGCGGATCTGTCGGGTGGGAAACGAGATTTGATCGTCGATCTGATGCGAGGTGGAAAACGATGAGCAATGCAGGACAGAGTGCGGCGTCCATCCTGATGGGCTTCGCGCGGCCGTGCAAGGGGATGCTTGCGGGATCGGTCGTGCTGGCGGTGCTCGGGGCGCTGTGCGGCATGGTTCCGTACATCGTCGCGTCGCGGGGCATCATCATGGTCTGCAGTGAAGATTACGACTTCGGCGGATTCGCGCTGCTTGCGGGAATCGCGCTTGCCGGATATCTGGGACAGGTATGGCTCGGCACGTTCTCTACGATGAAAAGCCACGAGGCCGCCTTCACGATTCTGGGGAATATCCGCACGGCGATCACGGGAAAGCTCTCCCGCGTCCCTATGGGGACGATCCTCGACACGCCTTCCGGCACGTTCAAGACCATTGCGGTCGATACCGTCGAGAAGCTCGAGCTCCCGCTGGCCCACATGGTGCCGGAATTGACCGCCAACACCCTGATCCCTGCCATGATGCTTGCATACCTGTTCGTCCTCGATTGGAGGATAGCCTTGATATCCCTTGCGACCATCCCGGTCGGGGTCTTCTGCTACATGGGAATGCTGAAGGACTACGAGCGCCGGTATGCGAGGGTGCTGACGGCGGGGAAGCGCATGGATGCCGCGACGGTGGAATACATCGGCGGCATCGAAGTGGTGAAGACCTTCAACCAGGGGGATCGTTCGTACAAGAAGTACGCGGACGCCGTAGCCGAGAACAGGGCGTCGAAGGAGACGTGGTTCAGGCAGACCAACGGCTACTACGTGGTGGGGCTTTCCATTCTGACGGCAACGCTCACGGGCGTCCTGCCGCTGGGAAGCTGGCTGTTCATGAACGGGAGCATAGAGGCGGGAACGTTCATCACCTGCATCGTCCTTGCGCTCGGTCTGGTGAAGCCTCTGATCCAGGCGCTTCAGTACACCGATAGCCTTGCTATGGTGGATTCCACCGTGAAGGAGGTCAAGGCCCTGCTCGACCTTCCCGAGCTATCAAGGCCGCATGAAAAGGCACCGCTGGTCGATACGCACGTCTCCTTCGAAGACGTCACCTTCCGATACGAGGGCGCGCCTTCCGGCGATGGAGAAGGGGACGGCTCAAAGCGCGACGGCACGGAGGTGCTGCACGGCGTTTCCTTCGATTGCCCCAAGGGCGGCATGACCGCGATCGTCGGGCCTTCCGGCTCCGGCAAATCCACGATCGCGCGACTGATCGCCTCGTTCTGGGAGGCGGAGCGCGGCTTCGTCCGCATCGGCGGCGTGGACGTGCGGAAGATGCCGCTGTCGCAGGTGATGGAGCTCGTTTCCTATGTGTCGCAGGACAACTTCCTGTTTCATCTTTCCGTTCGGGAGAACATCCGCATCGGCAAGCCGGATGCGACGGATGCGGAGGTCGAGGATGCGGCGCGAAAGGCGAGCTGCCACGATTTCATCCTCTCCCTTCCGAAGGGATACGACACGCTGGCGGGAGATGCGGGAAGCCATCTTTCCGGAGGCGAACGCCAGCGCATTGCGATCGCGCGGGCGATCTTGAAGAACAGCCCGATCGTCGTGCTCGATGAGGCGACCGCATTCACCGATCCGGAGAACGAGGCCGCGATACAGGCGTCCATCGCTAAGCTCGTGGCGGGAAAGACCTTGATCGTGATCGCCCACAGGCTTTCCACCATCGTTGATGCGGACAAGATCCTCGTGATCGATCGGGGCCGCGTCGCCGCCGAAGGGACGCATGAGGAGCTGGTTGCGGAAAGTCCGCTGTACGGGCAGCTCTGGAATGCCCACGTCGCGAGTCGCGATACCGCAGAGGAGGTGGCGTGATGATACGTCTGTTCCAAAGGCTTCTCGCATTTGCGGGCGCCCAGAAAGGCCGGCTTATACGATCGTTTCTCGCGTATCTCGTCAGCTCGTTTTTCGAGATGCTTCCCATCATGGCGATTCTCGTCGTGCTTTCAGGCATTTTGGCGTCGCTTGATGGCGGTGCCATGCCTGCAGACGCGATCTGGATCTCGCTCGGCATCATGCTGGTCTCGATCGCCGGCAGGATCGCGTTCGTGGGTCTGTCCGCGAACGCGAGGACGCTCGGCAGCTTCGCGTTCGGCGCCGAGAAACGCATGGAGATCGGCGAGCGTCTGAAGAAGGCGCCGATGGGGTATTTCAACGAGAACAGGCTGGGCGATATCACGGCGGCCGTGACCACCACGCTGGGCGATCTTGAGCAGCAGTCCGTCGCGATCATGGAACACATCGCCGGGGGATTCATCCATGCCGTCGTGATCGGCACGTGGCTTCTGGTCTACGAATGGCGCATCGGGCTTCTTTCCCTTGCAGGGCTTGCCGTGGCGCTCATCGTGTACGCCTTCATCGGCAAGGTCGGCACGAAATACGCGCCCCGCAGACAGGCGGCTCAGGCGGGCCTGGTCACGTCCATGCTCGAATACGTTCATGGCATGGGGGTCGTGAAGGCTTTCGGCCTGGCAGGCAGGTCCGAGAAGGCCGTGGACGCCGCGATCGGAGAGAGCAGGGATGCGAATACCGTTTTGGAAAAGGCGTTCTCGAAGATGACGGCGCTCTATCAGACCGTGTTCAAGTTCGCGCGCGCGGCGATTCTCGTCTTCGCTCCCTACCTCCTGATCGGAGGGGAGATCACGACTGAGAAGTGCCTTCTTCTGCTCGTGGCGAGCTTCATGATCTATGCCGCCGTCGAAGTGGCGGGCAGCATGTCGTCCGTCGCCCGCGCGGTCGAGGCATCGCTTGACAGGTTGGATGTCGTGACCCATATGCCGTCTTTGGACGAGGGCGGCGCGGATTTGGATCCCGATACGTTCACCATTGAAGTCAAGGACGTTTCCTTCGGATACGACCGCACGGAGATCCTGCATCATATCGACCTGACCGTGCCGGAGAGAAGCACCTGCGCCATCGTCGGGCCGTCGGGTTCCGGCAAGACCACCCTGTGTTCTCTGATTGCCCGCTTTTGGGATGTGGATGCAGGAAAGATCCTGGTAGGCGGCAGGGACGTGCGGGAGTATACGAGTGATAGCCTCCTGAAGAACTTCGCCATCGTGTTCCAGAACGTCTATCTGTTCGAAGACACCGTTGCGAACAACATCTGCTTCGGACGGCCGGAGGCGACGGAGGAAGAGATGATCGCCGCCGCGAAGAAGGCCTGCTGCCATGATTTCATCATGGCGCTTCCCGACGGTTACCGGACGCATATCGGCGAAGGAGGGTCGAGCCTTTCAGGCGGAGAGCGTCAACGCATTTCCATCGCGCGTGCCATTCTGAAGGACGCTCCCATCGTCATCCTGGACGAGGCGACGGCAAGCGTCGATCCGGAAAACGAGCAGGAGCTTCAAAAAGCGATTGCCGAGCTGACCAAGGACAAGACGATACTCATGATCGCGCATCGTCTGTCCACGGTGCGCATGGCGGACCAGATCGTCGTGCTCGACGGCGGCAGCATCGTGCAGCGGGGAACGCACGACGAGCTGATGGCGCAGGAAGGAATATACCGGCGATTCGTCGGCATGAGAAGCCGGGCCATCGGCTGGCGCCTCGCACGAGGGGGAGCGTGAGGGTAAGGATGCGGGGCTTGATGTACGCTTCCAACCTCGAGCGAGGCAAGGAGACTGCGGAGTTCCCGCATGCAGGGCATCGCATCGAGTTTCGGCATGCTACCATGCATGCCGAAGCGTATCGTCCGCATCCGCATGCATGGCGGTGTGGCGGCGCATGATGGCATGGTGTTTTTCAAGACCTTGATCGGTCGAAGTACCATCCCGGCGAATTCAAGACCGAAAGAATGGTCAAACAGGAGGAAATCCTCAACGGCGACAGCGTGCTGTATGCCGACCCGATGGCCTACGAGATGTCTTTGCACGGCGCCTTCGCCCGGGAATCGGCACGGTCATATGGAGCGTTTTCAGACGACGAGGTCAAGGACTTCTGCCACACTATCGCGTTTCTCTGGCAGATCCATCCCTTTTACGAAGGCAATATCCGCACCGTCGCCGTGTTCTCGGAGCTCTACTTGAACAATCTGGGGTTCCAGGTAACCAACGATCCGTTCGCGAAGCATGCGCGCTACTATCGCGACGCGTTGGTGCGTGCGATGTACAGAAACGCGCCTGCGGGTGTTTTCCCTGACGAGCGCTTTCTTGTTTCATTTTATAAGAGGCTTATAGGGCGGGAGGCCGATGAATTCGACCGCGAGAAGATGATCTGCACGCAGCTTTTCGAGAATCCTTCGTTGCTCAGGAACATCGATTCTGAAGAAGCGCTGCATTCGAAGACGTGAGACACGCCGGGTTCTTCAGCAGCGCGACATCTTCGACGCTTATCCTGGAAACGAGCACCCGCCATGCGATGGCCGCAGAGCGGGTGCTGCATCCGCGGGATGAACAGGCGTCTTCCGAGCTGGAAAGGCACCGATGCGCGATATGCGGCTTGTCGGCTCAACCCTGCACGTCCAATTCTTCTCCAGCGTGCACGACATATGTCTCGAACTTCACGTTTGGCATGCATGCTGTCAGGTCGTCCCGAATCCGCTCGAGCGCTTCCAGGCGGTATTCTGCGGATGTTTCGGCGTTGCCCTGGATGATGAAGATGGCGTTCTTCGTCCCATCGTCGAACTTGTAGTTCTCGCCGTCGCGAACGTCCAGCCATGCCATGATTCCTTTCGCGTCCCGATAGACGTAGTCCGTCTCGGCCACGTGCTTCTCGGTGGAAAGGATCGGAAGGAAGGAGCTTTCCTCTTCGTTGATGGTGAATTCGATATACGCGTCGACCTTGTCGAGGTCATGTCCGCCTATGGCCAGAAGCGAGCGCAGCGATTCGACGTTGTAGATGTCGATGACGCTGTTGATGTGCGGGATTGAGCCGCGATGCTGGATGTTGCGGATGAGCGCGGGAACGGTGGGAGGGTTCTTCTTGACGCTCCGCTTCACGCGTTTCAGCAGGTCCGTGTAACCTCGGACGACCGGAAGGTCGAGCACGTCGCCCATGGTGCAGCCCAATGCCCAATCTTCCATGCTCTTCTGCTTCTTCAGGAACGAATCGGGCAGGGGAGCGTTCGGGTCCACGTTTCTCGCGATGCCGATCACGACGCTTTCGATGCCGAGTTTTGCGATGCTTTCGTCGACCAGCAGTTTCATGGCGACCTCCTTCATCGGTGTCTGCATTCAATGGTATCGAACGGTCGCGAATTTCGCCAGGGGCGCATGCCTCGCCGTAGTTCACGCAGGCATACGTCGCGTTCAGCTTCATCTCTGGATTTCCAGGCCGGAATCAACTCGGGATCCTTTCCCTCATGCGGTCTTGCATCCGCTGTTTTCTTGACGGCTTTCATTCTGCTCGCGATGGCGCAACGGGGAAAGCAGGCATAATACTGTGCCGCAGGTACCTTTCGATAACCTTCGTGCATCGTCTGGAATGTAGAACTATGCGATGATATATCCGAATTCGGTACCGGCAGGCAGGTGGTTGGATGACCCTCGAAAACAGATTGGGCATAATGGACGACGTGAAGCTTGCCCACGAAGAAGAGCGCCTCTCTAAAACGGCAGCGCTGCTGATGTATCGCGACGGCGCGCTCGATACGCTGGAATCTGGTACGGTTCATGCGCTGACGAGCATTCATAGGGCTTTGTTCTGCACGATCTATGACTTTGCGGGCAAGATTCGCACCGTGAATCTTGCCAAAGGCAGCTTCCGTTTCGCCTCTGCTCTTTATCTCGGTTCGGCGTTGAAAAGCATTGAGAAGATGCCGCAGGATGGTTTCGAGCGCATTCTCGAAAAATACGTTGAGATGAACGTGGCGCACCCCTTTCGCGAGGGGAATGGGAGGTCGGGTCGTATATGGCTCGACCATATGCTGCGGCGCAACCTGGGATTCACTGTTGATTGGAGCAAAATCGATCGCGAAGACTACCTGCTTGCCATGGAACGCAGCCCGGTGCGCGATGTGGAGATAAAGGCACTGGTGCGCGAGGCTCTATCCGATCGGCTCGACAGCTTCACGTTGCTCGCATGCGGCATCGATGCGTCGTACGCATACGAGGGCTATGCCGCCTATCGCGCAGAGGATCTGGTGAAGGGCATTCGTCCGAGCGCCGATCGCGGTGCAAAGTGAATTCGAACACGTCTGCTGCCGTCAGCTCTTCCTCTGCAATTGTCTGAAATAGCCCGCGGTCTTCCGACCTTTAGCGTTTCTTTAGAAACCCCGTCCAGACTGAGAAGCAAGACGTTGGACGGCGGAAGAGAGGAAGCTCCATGGCGGAATGCGTTTTGGAAACGCGCGGGCTCGTCAAGCGGTTCGGGCGGGGCGGCAACGCCCAGACGGCGGTGGACCATGTGTCCCTCCATGTAGAAGAGGGAAAGGTCTACGGCCTGCTCGGCCCGAACGGTGCGGGCAAGTCGACCACGCTCAAGATGATCACGGGGATGCTGCATCCGACGGAGGGGCAGATGCTATTCGAGGGGCGTCCGTGGACGCGAGACGACCTCTACCGCATCGGTTCGCTCGTCGAGCAGGCGCCTCTCTATCCGAATCTGACCGCACGAGAGAATCTGCGCGTGCGTACCACGCTGCTGGGGCTATCGGAGGCACGCATAGACGAGGCGCTCGCGACGGTGGGTCTTGCGGATACGGGATCCAAGCGCGCCGGAAGGTTTTCGATGGGTATGAAGCAGCGTCTGGGCATTGCGCTGGCCTTGCTGGCCCATCCGCGTCTGCTGATTCTGGACGAGCCGACCAACGGGCTCGATCCCATCGGCATCGAAGATCTACGCGGTCTTATCCGAAGCTTTCCCGCACAGGGCATCACGGTGCTGCTGTCGAGCCATATCCTCGGCGAGGTGCAGCATACGGCCGATGTCGTCGGCATCATCGTCGGCGGCAGGCTCGCCTACGAGGATGCGCTGCATGAGGGCGAGGATCTGGAAGCGCTCTTCATGGACGTGTGCCGGAAGGAGGTCGGACGATGAAGGAAACGAAGCGCGCGGCCGAGGCGACGGCCATGTCAGGGGCGCAACATGCGGCAGCGCTATCGTGCGGGATGACGCCGCGGCATGAACCGGCAATGCCATGTGCGACAGGGACCGACGAGAAACCCGTTCCCATGCGCGGATCCTTCGTTCGCGCCCTGCGCGCGGAAGCGTTGAAATCGAAGCATGCCGCACCGCTGCGCCTGGCTATCGTCTTGGCGCTGCCCTTTCCGCTGCTGGCGGTTCTCGGGGCCCTTCTCGCCCCGCAGGCAGGCCTCACGTATGCGCCGTGGAACTACTGGTATGCGCTGCTGATGCCGGTCGCGATCACGCTTGCCGCCGCATCGGTGGCGCGGGCCGATGCACGCTTAGGCAACCGCGCCTTGCTTTCGAGCGGCGTGCCGCTGCGCCAGGCGTGGGGCGCCAAGGTCGTCTGGTGCCTGATTCTCTCGGCGCTGTCGAACCTCGTCGTCTTCGCCGTGTATGCTGCAGCGTCGATCGCAGCGCCGCAGGGTGCGGCGAGCGTGCCGGCGATGCTTGCCGCGGCGCTTGCGCTCGTCGCCGCAAGTTCGTGGATGGTCCCGACGACGCTTTTCCTCACGATGCGCGCAGGGATGCTCGCAGGCGTCTTCGTGCCGCTGGCGGTGCAGATCGCCCTGGCTTTCAGCTGGTCGGTCGTGCCGTTCTGGCCCGCATGCCCGCCTTCGGCCACCATCATGCTGCCGACGGCCTTCCTTCCGGTCCTGCCAAGCGGCGAGCCCGTCGGCGTCGGCATGGATATCGTCGAAACGGTATCCCAAGGAGATGCTATCGCGCTTGCGCTCGGCATCGCGTGTGCGCTCACGGCAGTGCTCGTCGTTGCCGGCGCATCATGGTTCGAGAAATCGGAGGAGCGGCGATGACGGGACGCGCGACGGATCATGCGGACGATATCCGTAACGCGAGCGGAAGCGAAGGCGAGGATGCGCGGGCATCTGGACCGAGCATGACGTTTCCGCGTTCCTTGCGCGCAGAGACGCTGCGCCTGCGCCGGTCGTCCCTTGTGCCTCTGCATCTGATATGCGCTTTGGCGGCGGGGGCGGCGTGCGGGGCGTACTTCGCCACAGCTCCCTGGGATGCATCGATGGGTGCCGACGCCTTCGTGCAGCTGCTAGGCGCCATGATGCCGCTTATGGCGGGCATCGTCTGCGGCCTGGACGTGGATGCCGAGCGGGAGGCGACCTGTTTTTCAGGCATGCTCGCCGTCCCGTCGAGGCGAAAGGCGATTGCCGCACGGCTCTGCACGCTCTGGCTTATGGGGGCGTTCGCCCTCGTGCTTGCCGCAGCCGCGTTCGCCGCGCCCCTCATCCTGGTTGGGCGACAGGCATTGGGGCCGGCCGCCTGGGTGGGTGCCGTCGTCGGCCTCGCATTCGGCAGCATCCCGCTCTATCTTGTCCTCTACGTCGCTGCGCTACGATGGGGCCGCAATGCGGCGATCGTTGCCGGCGCGGCAGGACTCATGCTCTCGTTCTTCTCGATGGGAGGGCTCGCGCACGGTCTTATGACCGGGGCGCTCACGGCCGCTGATGCGAATGCGTTGTCGTATCTGCCGACCAGCTGGCCCGCGCTTCTGGGATCATTGCCTATCGAGCTTTCGATCGCTGGCGGATCTGCAGGTTCGTTGGATGCTGCGGCTCATGTCGCCGGTGCGATCTGGCCGCTCGCAGGCTTATGCGCTGTCGCGACCGTTCTGCTTGCAGGCGGGCTGGCGGCATGGATTTCCCGTTTCGAGCCTGCTCGGCATGGAGAATGAAAAGATGGCTGCCCGGGATCTGATATATCATGGCGACGCCTATGGAAACGATAGGATGCCTTGGAAGGGGTCTGCAAGACGCACGCGAGGAGGCGAAAGGCATGGCGCGGATTCTCGTGGTCGATGACGATGCGGCGATCACCGACCTGCTGTCCCGCGTGCTTGCGCGCGACGGACATGCCGTCGATGCCGCGAACGACCCGGTTTCCGTGCTTGGCCTCGCTTTGTCACGGTACGATCTTATTCTCTGCGATGTGATGATGCCCGGTATGGACGGCTTCGAGCTGGTAGGCCGCATCCGGCATCTGGTAGACGCTCCGATCCTCTTCCTCACTGCGAAGGTGGCTGAGGAAGATGCCGTGTTCGGATTGGGCCTCGGTGCCGACGACTATATCCGCAAACCGTTTGGCATCGTCGAGCTTCGTGCGAAGGTCGGCGCGCATGTGCGTCGGGAAGAAAGGGTGCGCACCCATATGCTCGCCTTGGGCGACGTTCGCGTCGATCTCGATGCACGCGAGCTTTCCGCGCATGGTTCGCCTGTGCCGCTTACACCTACCGAGTATGCCGTGTGCGAGCTCCTCGCCATGCATCGCGGCCAGGTGCTTTCGCGCGAGCAGATTCGCGAGCGCGCGTTCGGCTGGGCTTCGGACGCGGGCGACGATGCGATTTCCATGCACGTGAGCAACGCCCGCGCGAAGCTCCGTCGGGCGAACGTCGATCCTATAGAGACCGTGCGTGGGATGGGGTATAAGTGGCAGGCGTAGGGCATACGCGTCGACGCGTGAGGATCCCTCTGTTCCTGGTGGTGTCCCGCTACTTCCTCTACGTGCTCGTCGGCGCGCTTCTCGCCGTGGGCATTCCGACGGGCGCCTTCGCTTGGCAGATGGCTTCCGATGCCGTATCGGTCGCGAACTACGGCGACACCCACCTGGGCGAGGTGGAAGATATGCTCGCCGGCCAGGCTTCCTTCGACGCCGACGCCATTCCCTCGGCGTATCGCTACGCCCGCTTCGGCGCGGACGGCTCTCTTCTGGCAACCGACATGCCTGTCGGTCAGCTTGATACCGCGCATGCCGTCGCGGTTTCGCGCGAGGCGTTCGATGACTCGTATCCTTCCTACGATGCGGTCGGTCTTGCAGATGGCGGGTGCTGCGTGCTTTCCTACGATATCGTGCCTCAGTGGGTCGACAAGGGCATGCGCGACGCCTTGCCGAATCCTCAGGACCTGTTTCTCTGGACCGTGCTGGCCGCGCTGGTCCTTGTGATCATGCTCATCGCCCTGCGTGCCGGACGCGTGCTCACGCGCAAGATGGATCCCTTGACCCGATCGGCCCAAGCCGTCGGCAGGCAGGATTTGGATACGCCTGCAGATAGCAGCGATGTGGCCGAGATCGATGACGTGCTGCGCGCGATGGAAGCGATGCGGATTTCGTTGAAAGACGCGCGCGAGGCGCAGCAGGCGACCGAACGGCAGGCTCGGGAGCAGGTCGCCGCGCTTGCTCACGACCTCAAGACGCCCCTTACGGTGGCGATCGGCAACGCGGAGCTGCTTGCCGAGGATGCGGCTTCGGGTATGCTCGGTGCGGATCAAGCCGCGTGCGCGCAGGCGATACGGGAGGCCGCGCATTCCATGGATGGCTTCGTGACCAGAATTGTGGAAGCGTCTCGCGGACGGGCGGACGAATCGCATCTCGAATCCGTGAATCCCTGGGTTCTTGCCGATAGCGTGGAACGCGCGGCGAAGAGGGTCGTCGCAGCGCGCGGCTTCGCCTTCGAAACCGCGAGGACACGCGCGTTTCACGATGCATGCATCGCGATGCGCGAAGGGGAGGGGGCGCTGCCGCTCTGGGATGCGGATGCCCTTGAACGCGCCGCGCTCAATCTGGTAGGCAATGCCTGCGACCATGCATGTGGCGGCCGCGTGGTCCTTGCGTTTTCGTACGACGTCGTATCGCAAACCGTCTACATCGCTATCGAGGACGACGGGGCCGGCTTTTCGTCCGAGGCTCTCGCGCACGGGACCGAGCGGTTCTTCCGCGGGGATGCATCGCGGGCAAATGTTGGCGGCGCGGGCGGTGGCGGCACGCATTTCGGGTTGGGACTTTCCATCGCCGCCGATATCGCCTCCGCGCATGGCGGCAGGCTCGAGCTTGCCAATCGTACGGACGATGCGGGCGATATCTTGGGGGCACGCGCGACGATCGCGCTTCCTCTCATTGCGCCGCCTGCATAGCATCGGCTGCACATCGGCAAGAGCTTAGAGACGAGAGATAGAGAGACATACTTCCAGGTGAATCAAGAAAAAGGCTCAATGCGTAGAGCGACCGTCATCCTTCGTAAACCGTGCTGCGGTGTCCGACGGAGAACACCTCGATGACGAGCCGATCGTCTTGGATGACGCATAGGATGCGATAGCTCCCGACGCGGTAGCGCCATTCGCCTGCGCGATTGGCCGTGAGGCCTTTTCCATGGACGCGTGGGTCTTCGCATCCTTCAAGGTTCTTGTCGATCCAGGAAACGATGAGTAGCGCATCGAAACGATCCATCTTCTTCAGCTGCTTCAAGGCGGCTGACGTGTATTCAACGCGATAGGCCATTTACAGTCCCAGTTCGGAAAGAATCCGATCGTGGGCGTAGCGCGTTCCGTCATCCTCGGCTATCGCCGAGCGAAGAGCCTTCAGGTCTTCCTGGTCCTCGATTTTCTCGAAGACGGCATCGCGGATGAAATCGGAGATGGTTTTGCCTTCGAACATGGCGTACTTGCGAACGACGGCGGCGTCGGCGTCATCTATGCGCATGGTCAATGTGGACATGGCATCCTCTTTCATTTCGTTGAATGCAATGTATTCTAGCATGTGCCATGAGCGGGTTCAATCGCTTCAACCCGAACGCCGAGGTGCTCGATGGGAACGATGAGCCCATTCCGGGCCTGTTCGCCGCGGGCGAGGTTGCGGGTCATAAGATGGGAACGAACCGCCTGGGCTCCACGTCTATGGCCGATATCTACACCTTCGGACGCGTAGCCGGCGACAATGCGGCCGACTACGTCGGGTAGGAATCGGTTTCTGATATGAAATCCCCCGCATGCCGATTGCGGTTGCGCTTCGGTTTTGACAACGGCTTTCGACGATGGTCGCGCCTCGGCGCCTTGGAATTCCTCCTCAGGGTTCGAGGCGCGGTCCCGTTTCTCGAGCCGACTATCCTAGAAGGGTGAAAGCGCGCATGAAACGAGGGATATCGCGAACCCTATCGTGAACGAAGCTGCATTGCATGCGAGGGAAAGGATATAAGGCCTGTCCGAGAGCCGTGCGTGCCGATAGATGCCGCCTTCTGCCACGACGGCCGCCGTCTCAAGGACGACGAGCATCGTGGCGAACGCGAGTTCGGAATCGAAGGCGACGCCGGTGACGATCGTCGCAAGCACGAGGGGCGGATTCGTGACGATCTGCGCTAATACGACCACGGCGATATGCCGTGCGTCGCGCACGTGGAATACGGCGAGAGCGACAACGAGCTCGACGACGACAGTCAGCGCAAGGCAGGAGAGGAACGTTGCCGCGATCGCCCACGAGGATCCTGTCATGCTCGACCCTCTGCCCTGGCGATCTTAGCCTGCGTGTCAGGCTCGTCCTGAATGCCGCGTGCGAGCCGAAGCGCAGGCAGGAGGCAGGCAAGCGAGGCGATCGCGAGGACGCTCAAGGCCATCGGTCCGTCGACATCGAATCCGATCAATGCCGGCAGCGCGCCGATCGCAAGCGAGAACGATGCGACTCCGAAGGCGATTCCCCTGGATGCGGGCATGAGGTTTGCAAGCGAAATAAGCGTGACGGGCATGGTGAAATTGAAGAGGAACGCCGCAAGCATGCCGATGGCGGGGAATGCCGCTGCGAAGGGAAAGAGGGCTGCCGAACCCGCAAGAGATACGATCGAGGCGGCGGCAAGCCCGCGGCGATCGGCCAGCACGCCTCCTGCCGCCTTTCCTGCGACAATGCCTGTGACCAGCCCGGCTGCGAATGCGATATCGGCCTTCCAAGGGAATGCCATTTCCATGCCCGCATAGCTGCGAAGCGCCACGGTGATGGCGAGCAGCGCGCAGGCGCCGATGAAGCGAACGGACGGCCGAGGGAGCCCGAACGGTTCGTTGCGCACGTTCCATATGCGTCGATTCATGCGATCGACGGAGGCGATCGCGCATATGCATCCGATGGGCAGCGCGGCCAGCACGGGCGTGAGGCTCGCGTGCGATACGGCCATGAGGCCTCCGAGGAAGACCCCTGCCGCCCCTGTCGAAACGAAGGCTCCGGGAAGCGTTGCCTTTCCTTGAGCGACGTTCAGCACGTCAAGGCCGCCTGCGCAGTGGAACAGCGCGTTTCCGACCGCGACGAGCGCCACCGCCGCCAAGGCCGCAGGTGCGTGCGGCGCGGCCGAGACGAACGTGCCTGCCGCCACCAACCCGCAGGCAACCATGGCGGCGCGTGCATTGCGATCCGCGAGATCGACCAGCGCGCCGAAGGGGAGCTGAAGGCAGAAGGCGAGCAGATCGTAGGCGACGATGGCCGCAACCACGCCTTCCGCTCCCTCGATGCCGAGCGTGCGCGATACGGCGCCGAGCATGGTTGCTATGCAGGCGAGGTCGATGACGAAGTGGGAAACTCCGTAGACCGCGGTCATCGACACGCGTGCCGAATCGCCCGTCATTTTCGTTCGTTCAGAATGATCACGATCGCAACGAGCGCAACGATCGAGGCGATGATGACGGGCACGGCTATTCCCGCAATGAGCGCGATATCGAAGAATCCCGACGGCGTGGGATACGAGGGAATCGGCGCGATGTCTGCGAACGCATACGAAGGCATGGCGCACGCGCATGCGATCGCGGCAGCAAGGGCGAATCCGGTCTTCTTCGGGTCCATAATGCCTCCAATCTTCCTGGCGCGAGGATGCATCCGCGTCGCTCGGCGAAGCCGGTGTGCGACATGCACGCCATGGGGCTTTCGGCGGCTTCCGAGGCCAGTCGCGCAACGGACGGAACGTTCGTCCGCTGCGCGGGCTTCCTTCATGCGCGCGGGCACCGGCCCTTGGGTCGAGCTAGTAGAGCTTCGCGCCTGCGGGTATCGCATCGTCGACCATGAGCAGGTTCAGGCGTTCTTCGCCCTTCACCTCATGGATCGCCGAGAGCAGCATGCCGCACGAGTCGATGCCCATCATCGAGCGCGCAGGCAGGTTCACGATGGCGATGAGCGTCTTGCCGACGAGCTCTTCGGGCTCGTAGTACATGTGAATGCCCGAAAGGATCACGCGGTCGGTGCCGGTGCCGTCGTCGAGCACGAACTTGAGGAGCTTCTTGCTCTTGCGGACGGCTTCGCATTCCTTCACCTTGACGGCGCGGAAGTCGGACTTGCTGAAGGTTTCGAAGTCGACCTCTTCGCCGGCGAGGGGTTCCGTCTCGACGGCTTCTGCGTTGTTCGCGGCCCCTGCATTCGTGACGGTGCCGACCTTGGATTCTGCCTCGGTATTCGTGGGCGCTTTGTCATGCATGACGCTGTCGGTTGCAGCGGTCGCGGTTTCGTTGATCGGGGAATCGATGGGTTCTTCGGACATGGCGACGTCTCCAATCGTTGAATGCGGACATGTGTCTTGCCCTGATTCTACCTGATGGAATCGGCGGGCGCATCTCGATGCCGCTGGTTTTGCAAGAGCGACGGTCGATGCGGGCATCGCATGCGATAGCTCCTGCGCATGGCGTTGCAGAACGGCTCAGCGATTCCGTAGCATCGCATGTTGGGCCTGCGTATTCGCGCACGATCATGAAATGCATGCCGCGCAGCTCGTCTAGGCGCTTCCTCCGAAGGCTATCACGAGCGAGATGACGAGGGGAATCAGCGTGAGCCCGGCGATGAGTCCCTTCATCTCGAAGGCGTCGTTCAAAATCTCCCTCCAATTCGCCTTCTCGCCATCGGCCTTGACACGTTTCGTCGTGCCGTCGGGCAGTATCCGGTAGAGGATAGGGCGATCGTAGGCTTCCATATGGAAGAACTTCATGATGAATGCGGGTGTGGTGGGGATGGAGATGCAGAGCCACACGACGATGCCGCCCAGCCACATGCCCGATGTATCGAAGCCTGCGAATAGGAACCCAAGGAGCAGCGGGAGCGTGTTCCAGAGCGCGATGAGCGCCACCCATTTCGCGATGCGTGCGGGCGGGTAGAAACGTATGCGCACGGGTTCTTCCAGGCCGCCGATGCGTTCGAAGAACACGGGATCGGGATCGGGGCGTGATTCGCCCGCGCCCCAGACAAGCGTTTTCCCTCGACGTCCAATTACTGCATCATTGCTGGTGAACAGCAGATTCCATTTGCCTTCGAGGCCGCGGTTCCGGCTATATGCGGTGAGCGCCATGGCGGCTATGACAGCTGTGATGCCGGCCGCTATACTTGCCGTGTTCGCGGGATCCGAGGTGCCCGCAAGGAGAAAGGCGACCGCGAATGCGAGGATAGCGCAGATCGCGGTGGCGATTATCGGCGGGACGAACCAAGGCATGCTTCGACCTATGCGCTGCGAGAGCACCGCCACCTTTCCTGTTTGGCCGTTGATTGCGACATCGCATGCCTTGCTGTGCAGCACATAGGCCGGCAGCAGCGCCGGCATGATGAGCATATTGCTGATGTCGGCGTTCATGCTCACGGCCTTCGATTGCATGACTTTCTCTACCATGGGGCGGTACCCCTGCTCGACCTCTCGTTTGACGCGCCCTTCGAGCCGATCCTTCTGAAGATCTTGCAGTTTGACGCGCTGGCCGGCCACGTAGCCGAAGTCGAACGGGGCGCATTCCGTCCAGTCGAAAGGCTCCATGGCATCAAGCAGCTCGTTTTTCATCTGTTGCGATGTGTTGACGGCGATACCGTTGGCGAATCCGCGGCAGACGTAATCACGCGACGAATCGATCCTGTGCGCGGTACAGGATATACCGCCGCGCACAAGCTGGTAGGGGAGATAGTATCCGGCGAGCTTCCCGATGTTCTTCCTGATGCCGTCCGTTTCGGGTTTGCATCTTGCATTCTCTTCGCACCAGCGTTCGAGCCGTGCGCGTGCCTCGTCGAGCGTGATTTTGAAGCCGATGACGACCTCGGGGAAGCTGTCATCGTCGAGAAATTCGCTCCGTACGGGCTTGCCGCCGCAGAAACTGCAGGCGGCAAGGGCCTCGCCTTCGGGAACGACCACTTTGGCCGCGCAATTCGGGCAGGTGTAGGTCGCCTGCGCAAGATCTCGGGCATTTTCGCGGAACTGCACCTGACGAGCATCTCTCCATCCTTTGGCCTGCGCCTTCGCGCCTTTTACGCTCGTGGTGCCGCCGCAGTAGGGGCAGCGGTAGCTCTGGGTGACGATGTCGTAGTTCGCCGCGCCTCCGCATGACTCGCAATGCACGGTAAGCGGGTTTTCCTCGTAGGCAACAGCCATGGGGCACCTCGTTTCCTCGTAGGACGGCATGTGCTCGATCTGGTTCTGATCTCGCAAGTCGCAGACGATAGGGGTTCGGTCCGCGAGCGCGCGAGCGATAGTTACGAGCGCCCCGCGACGCTCGAGCATCCAGAGTTCGGTCCGCGAGCGCGCGAGCGATAGTGTTCGCTTCCTCATGTCCTGGCCGCCAACTTCGCTCGGTCCGCGAGCGCGCAGGCGATAGAGGATCGGTTCGTTTGCGGCCTTCGACTTGAGAGATCGTAGGGTAGACACGGATTCGGTTCGCTTTCAGACCGCACGACCGAGAAGCGACGTGAGCTCGGTTCGTCTTCGACCCAAAAGAACCATACCAGAGCACGGAAGCGCAGGAAATACCTGCGCGTCTCATCCATGGCCGGCCGCATGCGCGTCATGTTCCAAGGAGCGTTTCGATGCCGTATGGCCTGTGCTCGTTCGGCCGTACGCAAAGCGGCGGATTTCTTGCTCGTCTTCCATGCAATCATTTCTCTTCTTCTGGGTGTCGTTCCGATCGCCGAGAAACGGACGCTTGGTCTGATGGGTTTTCTTTTTCCCGAGACTGTCCTATGTTGAAGGTACCGGGCGAATCTTCCCGGGGCAGCCGGTTTTCTTAGAGGAGGGAAAAACATGGCTCATCGATTCGGAAAAGAACTATCTCGTCGAAATTTCCTTACAGGAGCTGCAGTTATCGGTGCAGGCGCTGCACTTGCGGGTTGCTCTTCGCCTGCCGCCGACGATGCCGAGGTGTCGGCAGCCGCGGGCGTCGATGCGGGCGCCGGGGCCGCTACGGGCATGACCTCGTCGTTCATGACGCCTCCTAAGCCGGTCGACGAATCCTCGATTACAAGCACCGTGGACACCGATGTCGTTGTCATCGGCGCGGGCGTGTCCGGCCTGTGCCTGGGAGCGCGCCTTGCCGAACTGGGTGCCGACTTCAAGGTGTTCGCCGCCGGTGCCGGCCACGTACAGCGCGGCGGATCGTTCCACGGCATCGATACGAGCGTCCAGCATGCGTACGGCATTACCAATTACACGCCCGATACGTTGGGAAAGCGCATGAAACAGGAGATCATGTGCGGCAGCTCTCTCATGGATCAGACGAAGTGGTCTAAGTGGGTCAACAACAATACCGAGGCGATGAACTGGCTGATCGACAAGGCCAAGAGCTACGGCATGATGGTCGTGCTCGAAGACGGTTATCAGGACGAGGACGGCTTATGGGATTTCACGCCCGCTTCGCATAACTTCGTGCTTGCCGACGAGAGCAAGACCGTCGCCAACGGCGGCATTTTCTCGTCCACAGTCGACTTCGGCGCGCTTTCAGGCGCGAGCCTTGTCAACGACATGTATCAACATGAGATCGAGCAGGTTTCCTCGATCGACTTCCGTACCAAAGCCGAATACCTCGAGAAGAACGATGCAGGGCGCGTGACCGGCGTCATAGCCCAGAAGCTCGACGGCGATGGTAAGGGGACTGGCGAATACGTGCGCTACAACGGCAAGAAGGCCGTCGTCCTGGCCACGGGCGACTTCTCCCTCGACCATGAGATGATGAAGGTCTACTGTCCCTGGGTCGTCGAGAACGGCATGCTGTCCGACTGGGATCTCAACTACGACGTCACCTTCCAATTCGGCGGCGTCATGCCTGGCGATGGTCAGAAGATGGGACTGTGGGCCGGCGCGGCCTGGCAGAAGACCCCGAACGCCTGTGTGATCGACATGCTGACGGGTCCTTACCACAAGGCTATCGGCAACGTCGACACCATCAATCTCAACAAGGCCGGCAAACGCTTCATGAACGAAGACACGATGTGCGCCTACAGTGCGCTCGCGACGCTCCAACAGCCCGATCACGAGGTCTTCTACGTATGGCCGGTGGAATACGCGAATGCCTACGAGGAATGGGATCAGTTCGGATCGACTATCGCGAATCCCGAAGACGGCGTGCGCTACCCTGCGTATCGCTCTTTCACGTCTGAATCCATCGTGACCGAATGGGACACGCAGGTCGAAGGAAAGGCGTACGTCAAGGGAGGCAGCATCAAGGAAGTTCTTGAGGCGTTGGGCGACATCGATGTGGACGCGGCGCTCGAGACGATCGACCGCTATAACGGCTACTGCGCCGACGGCTATGACCCCGAATTCCTTAAGAACGCCAAGCTTTTGCTGCCGATCGAGTCCGAGTCGGGCGTGTATTACGGCATGAAGGTCACTGCAGGGCCGGACAACCTGCTCGGTTCCACGGGCGGTCTGCGCACCAATGTCGACATGCAGGTGTGCGACAAGGATGACAAACCGATCGAGGGCCTGTACAACGTAGGCGTGATGGTCGGCGACATGTACGCTAACACGTACAACTTCTGCATCTGCGGCCATAACCTTTCGGCGACCTGCACCACGTTCCCGTACCTGCTTGCGAAGGATCTTGCGGATATGAAATAGAGTGTGCTGCACAGGATCCTGCGGACATGAAACAGGGTGTGTGCTTCGCAATATCTTGCGAATGTGAAACAGAGCATGCTATGCAGGATATTGCGGACATGAAATAGGGCCGACATAGATCTTCGCCTGGTACGATGCTTCCTTCGAGTGTGTTGCGCAGGATACTGCGGACATAAGGCAGGCATGCCGCGCAGGATCTTGCAGGCATGAAGCAGAACGCGTCTCCTGCCATCGCGACGATTGAATGCATGCGAAAAGACGTCTACAGCAAGGGATTCTTCATGGCTGGGGGGGGCGTTTGCAACCGGCTTCCCGTATGCGGCCGCATGCGGGAAGCCTTGCTCATGTGCGTTGCCGTTGCGTTCAGGGGGGGGTCGGGACGTTCGGATTAACCGCTTCTCAAACTGCAATGAGTTCTCCCGCTGTTTTTGCCAGAAATCGCGAGCTTTGCGAATTTACAAAGCTATTTCGTGTCCAACTGCCAGAAATTGTGAGCTTAGAGGGGTTTGAACACGATTCGCGTTGGAAACTCTGTCGCGCTCCGTGAATGATGAAGCAATATATAGTGTGTCAAGACGTAATAACACTATATAGTGATCTCATCACGGCCTCTTTCATGGAAGGCGACTTGCAAAATGCCACTAAGCGTAGATATTTTGTCAGAAGGGTCCGATTGGGCTTACAAGGAGGGTTCAATTGGTTTTCGCATTCGTCCTCGCGGGACTCTCATGAATGCCTTCGCGCGAAGAGCGAAGACCGAAGAACTAAAAGCGAAGGGCGAAGACCGGAGACTGGAGAATGAAGAACGGAGAGCGAAGAACAGAGAGCGAAGAACAGAGAGCGAAGAACAGAGAGCGAAGAACAGAGAGCGAAGACCGAAGATCGAGAGCTAAAAGCGGAAGGTGAAGACCCGAGACCCAAGACCCGAGACCGGAGACCGGAGACCTCCTGGAGGAGCATGCAGGCACTGAGGCCCTTACACCCGAAATCTCTATAATGCTTGCTATGGGCGCATTCTCTGACAAGGCATTCGACATCGTGCGACGCATTCCGCGCGGACGCGTCATGTCCTACGGCGCCGTCGCGCGTGCGATCGGCGAGCCTCGCAAGTCCCGCTTCGTGGGTTACGCTATGCGTAACAATCCTGATCCGGATATCTTTCCCTGCCACCGCGTCGTCTTCAAAGACGGCGCGATCTGCGATTCGTATGTCTTCGGCGGTCCCGAGGTGCAAAAACGCCTGCTCGAGCAGGAGGGCGTACCCTTTCTCGATGATACGCACGTCGATATGGCGAAGTGCGCCTGGACTCCTGGGGAAGACACCTTCGGCCGTCCGACCGATATCGACTGGGAACGCGAGATAGGGGACTGATTCCGTCGAGCCACGCATCCTATCATGTCGGCTTCGTCGTTTGGGCCGCGCGCTGGATGGCCGTGCTGCCGCATTCCAGGTGTCGGGTCGTTCGTGGCGAACCGCATCAATATCCTCCTTCTGGGGGGATGCCGTTTTCCTGCGAATCCGACCTGCGCTGCGATAGCCTCCGCGTCGCCTGCGCGCCAATCTGTCCCCAAGTGCCGGCAAGGGACCGGCTGAAAAAGGGATAGAGGAGGAAACGATGGCGAAGCTATCTCGGAGAAGCTTTCTTTCAGGGAGCATGATCGCGGCGGCCGGAGGCGCAAGCCTGCTTCTGGGCGCGTGCGCGTCGGACGGCGGCGCGGCCAAGATCCCGCAGAGCGGCCAGATCGCAGGATCGGGCTCGTCGACGGGCAAAGGCGGCGAGCTGAACGTCGAATGCGTGCTCGAAGATGGCAAGCTTCTGCATATCAACGTCTTGAAATTGCAAGAATCCGCCGGTGTCGGCACCGAGGCCATCGATGTGCTCAGCAGTCTTATCGTGGACAATCAGACGCTCAACGTAGATGCCGTCTCGGGCGCGACGCTTTCGAGCCGCGCATTCGTCCTGGCTACCGCTGATGCGCTCAAGCAGGCGGGCGAAGACGCCGACGAATGGAAGGCGCGTGCCAAAGCCGTGCCTGCCCTGCCCGACAGCATTCCGACCGATGTCGATGTCGTCGTGGTGGGCGCCGGCGGCGCCGGATATGCCGCAGCGCTGACGGCGGCCCGCAACGGATCGTCGGTCGTCATGATCGAGAAGCTCGGCATCACGGGCGGCGATACCATTCTTTCGGGCGGCGCCATTTCCGTTCCGAATAACTATTTCCAGCGCCGCGACGGCATCGAGGATAGCGTCGAAAAGCTGGCCGAAGACATGCTCGTGGGCGGCGACAACATCGGCGATCCCGAGCTCGTGCAGGTCATCGCCGAGGGCGCCTACGACGCCATGGAATGGCTCACCTTCGAGGCCGACGTGGCATGGCAGCCGTACCAGCAGTTCTTCGGCGGGCACTCCGTTGCTCGCTCCCTCGTGCCGTACGGCCAGGAGGGCAGCGAGATCATCGTGAAGCTCGACAAGCGCTGCAAGGAGGTCGACGGGCTGACCATCGTGCGCAATATGAAGGCCGAAGAGCTCGTCGTCGAAGGCGGCGCCGTGACCGGCGTCAAGGCGACGCACACGCTATCCGGCGATCCGTATACGTTCAAAGCGAAGCATGTGATCCTGGCGACCGGCGGCTTCGGCTCGAATGTCGAGATGCGCGTGAAATACAACCCCAAGATGGACGAGAACATCCTGTCCACCGACAGCGTGGGCGCGACGGGCGACGGCATCTCGATGGCCGAGGCGATCGGCGCGAATCTCATCGACATGCAGTACATCCAGACGTATCCGACCTGCGATGTCGAGACCGGCGGTCTTCTGTACACAGGCAATATGCGCCTCAACCAGAACGCCATCTGCGTCAACAAGGAAGGCAAGCGCTACGTCGAGGAGCTCGAGCGCCGCGACGTCATCTCCGAGGCTACGACGCAGCAGACCGACGGCGTCGGCTATATGGTCTTCACGCAGGAACAGGTTGACAAGACCGGCGTGTTCAATGCGAATAAGAGCGAGGTCGAAAACCTCCTGGCGCGCGAGAAGATGGTCAGGGGAGACACGCTCGAGGAAGCTTGCAAGCCCTTCAGCATCGACGCGGCCGAGCTTCAGAAGACCATCGATACCTGGAACGGCTACTGCGCCGCCGGCAAGGACGACGACTTCAACTACCGCGGGACCCTCAATCCGATCAACGAAGGCCCTTACTACGTGATCGTCTTCAAGCCCTCGGTCCATTACACCATGGGCGGCCTGCACATCAATCCGCAGGCTCAGGTGCTCGACGACGCAGGCGAACCCATCTCCGGCTTGATGGCGATCGGCGAAGTGGCCGGCCATAAGATGGGCGACAACCGTCTCGGCTCGTGTTCGATCGCCGATGCGTTCGTCTTCGGCCGCCGTGCCGGCGAGGCCGTTTCGAAATAAGACATCCTGCCGCGCATGGCTGTCGCAACCCCTCCTCCATGCGCGGCGTATGCTGCAGCCGTTCCTGCGCGTGCGTGCTCGGCATCGGTCGAGCCGGATCGGCCGCCTCGCCCGCCTTCATGCGATCCCCTCCCGCGTGAAGGCGGGTTTTTAGGTCTTGTTCCACCCCTCCGCATGAAGACGGGATTTTTTCAGGTTCTATTCCAAGCTCTCGAGAAGCTCGAGCAACGATTGGCGGTTCGATGTCTTCGTCTTCTCGTAGATATGCCCCAGATGGGTCTTCACCGTGCTCTTCGAGATGAAGAGCTTCTTTTCTATGTAGGGGCTGGAATAGCCGCCGGCCCAGTAGCCGAGGATCTCGGCCTCGCGCGGCGTGAGTCCGTAGCGCCTGACGGCGAGCGCGACGTGGTCGCGTGGTTTCGCCCGGTCTTGCACGGAAGCTTCCGGAGTTGAGAAGAATCCTCGGGAAGGGAGCCCTACGGCGAGGAGCAACGCCATCATGAGCGCGAGGAGCACCACGATGCTGAGCGTCTGGCCGGTAGGCGCGACCAGGGATGCGGATTGCCCGGCCACGCTGCCGAGCCATTGGGCGCAACGCAGCATGGCCAGGATGAACAGGGCGGATACCTGATCCTGCGCGAATGAGCGCACCAGCATGAACCACACCACGTACTTGATCGTCTCCGATCCGACGAGCGCGATGCAGAACGCGGCGCCCCCCGAGAACGGATCGAGCTCCGGGGGAATGAGCGCGGCAATGACCATGAGGGGAAATGCGACATAGAAGGTGAGGGAGGCGTTCTTTTGATGCAGGCAGTAGGCGAGGAGCACGGCGACGAGGCTCGCAAGCGCGGGCACGCCGGCGGATAATGCCGAGGATAGAACGCCGCCTGCCGCGTATCCGCCGATCACGCCTGTTGTGCGCATGGCTCCGTATCCGAAGAAGGCGAGGGCGACGATGACGAGGTGCGTCGCGGGGAGCTGCTTTGCAAGCTCTTTGAGCGATGGAGGTCGGGTTGCGACCGGGCTCGTGCCGATATCCCGCGCAAAGAACGCGCTTGCGCGGCCGTTTCGCCCAAGAACCCCGCTCGCGTTCGCATCGCCGTGCGCGGCCGAACCCAGAGCGCTGCGCTGCACGGCATCGGGGCCGGCCTCTTTTCCGGAAAGCTTCGCCCGGCCACCGTCGCCCTTGCTTCTTTTCGGTATCGAATCGGCTGCAAAAAACGAGAGCATCCCGGCAATCGAAAGCACGATGGCGGCTGCGATGACGGCTTCGCTTGCGAGCAGCGCGCATGCGACGAAGAGCACGTAGCCGAGCACGTAGGCGGCCGCCACGGTGAGCGCCACCGTCCTCACGCCGCCCAGGCTGATGCGTTCTTCCCATAGGAGCCTCAACGTGCTTCCCGCTCCGCTGAGAGCGAATGCGATGGAGAGCTGCTGGACCGACTCGTCGCCGCGCGAAAGCGCGAGCAGAACGACAGCGGCGATCGAAAGCCCACAGAACAGGGCGAATGCGGCGAAACGGAGGAAAGCGCTGGGCGAGCGAAGGGCGATTCCCGCGATCAAGACGGATGCGACGACCGTCGCTATGCCTTGAACCACGAACGCGACGCTCGCGCCTGCAGCATCCCAGGGACCTATCATGAGCAGGGGGCCGTTCCAGAACAGGAAGCTCCAGGCGATGTAGCATGCAAGCCCGAACATGCTGAGAAGCCTCGCGCCGCGCATGCGCGGCGCATCGCAGGCATGATTTCGCAACGCCTTCTCCTTGAACCGTGTGCCCGAAAGCGGGAATGCGCGATCGCGCGCCTCCCGCTCCGCTTTCGTCCTTTGCGCCGTGCGTCCGGCTTCGGCGGCGGGGAACGATCTTCGTTCGCTGAATGCGATTGATTCTAGCATGGTCGTCTGCCGAGCCGGCCGGCTGAGACGATCGGTTGCCGCATTGCATTCGGATTTCGAGCACGAGCAAGGGATGAAGCCGCGACGGCAGAAAGCTACTTCTTCGCCAGAGCCTTGCCGAGCACGCGGCCGAGCGTCATGGCCATGCCGAGGGTCAGACCGGAAATCGCGGTCGAGTACTGCACGGCGAAGCGGCCGCCGCTGTTGTTGCCCGATGCGTACAGCCCGAGGATAGGGTTGTAGTTCTTGTCAAGCACGCGCTGGTCGTCATCGATGACCAGTCCGTTCAGGGCAACCGTGCCGAGCATGGGCTTCTCTTCGACGCTGTACATGCCGAAGAACGGAGGTTCGCTCACGTCGAGGAGCAGCTTGGGGTCGCGCCCGAAGTCTTCGTCTTCGCCCTGGGCGCAGTATGCGTTGTACTGGTCGATGGATTCCGTGACGCTCTTCTTCATGGCGTCGTCGAAGCCCATGTACTCAAGCAGCTCGTCAAGAGAGTTCGCACCCCAGGCGCACACCGTGCCGCCGTCTTCGGTTTCCGCGCCTTCGGCGCCTCGGTCGACCCAGGATTGGAAGAGCTTGTCGTAGTCGGTGGCGTCGGCGATGCCGATCGGCTGGGAGAAATGCTCAGGCGGCATCTTCGACATCATCTTCTTCCATTTGTTGTCGAAGAAGTAGAAGTAGCGGCCCGGCTTGCGACGTTCGACCTGGTCGAGCGTTCCGAAGATGCCGAGGAACGCCTCGTCGGTGAAGCGCTTGCCGTTCATATCGAGGCAGACGGCATGTCCGCCATATATACGGGCGCCTCGACTTGAATTCACGCCAGCAGCTCCTGGCGCTCGCCGAATCCATCCCCCTTAAGGAAACGGATGGGCAGGAGGGCTTCCCGGTCTTATGAGCGCGCGTGCTTTTTGCCTTATGGGAGGGGATCGAGGGGCGTTCGGGATCAAGAGGCGACTGGGTTCGAGACGATGTCGTCAGGCGGTTCGAAGGCCGTGCGATCGTCTCCATACGTTGTGATTCCAACAGTCATGCGCTCGTCCTCGGAGTAGGCTTGCGCGATGTGCCGTCCTTCCCGCGAGCGCGGCAGTTTCGTCAGCTCTTTTCGCCCGCATCCGGGCAACGCATGTGGAGGTGCGCATGATTCCCTTCGTTCCCGCCGTCGTTCCCAACATTCTGCAGGCGCTTGTCCTCGTCATCGTGTTCTCGCTCGTGCTCGCACCGTATATGAGGAAGCATGCAGGCGCGTTCTATCTCGGCTTCCTGGCATTCTCGCTCGCGAGCTTCCTGCCTGCGATGGATGCGAATCCGGCGTTCAAGACCGTCGTGGACCTGTTCGCAAGCTGCTACACAGGCGTCGCCTTCTACCTCGTCGTCATGTTCATCGGTGCATTGCCCAAGCGCTGGCAGGCCGTGCGCAGGCTTTTGGCTGCGCGTTCCGAGCTCAGCGTCATCGGCGGCATCGTCATCTGCGCGCACGTTGCCAAGGTCGTGTTCATGGTGCCTCTGTCGCTCACCTCTTATTGGAGCTATATCTGGGGCGATGCGGCGCCGTACATGCTTTTGGCCTGCACGGTGGTCGGCGTGCCGCTGCTCGTCTGCTTTCTCGTGCCCTGGATCACGTCGTTCAAAGCCGTACGGAAGAAGATGAGGCCTGCAACCTGGAAGAGGGTGCAGAAGCTCGCCTATCCGTTCATGGCGCTGCTTGTCGCGCAGGGCATCCTGCTCGGGGTGGGGCATGCGGTTTACGTTGGAACCGATGCCTCGGAATTTCCCACGTATGTGGCGACATCGGTGACGTATGCGGTCATGGGCATCGCGTATCTCGCGCTGAAGCTCCATATGCGCTTCTCGTCGAGTCATGCGAAAGACTGAAAAATTTTTTCGAATTCCCGGTTGACCCTGACGTTACGTCAGGGGGTATACCTGTTTCCGCAGGAAAGGACAGGAGGTTGCGCATGGGCCATTCGATCAAGGAAGTAGCGGACATCGCGAAGGTGTCCGTCCGGACGCTTCACCACTACGACCGAATCGGCCTGCTTTCGCCGCGCAAGCTCGACAACGGGTACCGCATCTACGACGATGCGGACCTCAAGACTCTGCAGAGCATCCTTTTCTACAAGTATCTAGGGTTTTCTCTGAAGGAGATCGCCGGGCTCATGCAGGGCGATATCGACAGGATATCGCTGCTCGAGCGTCAATTGCAGCTGATCGAACAGGAGCAACGGCGCATGGAAGAGCTTGTGCGAACGCTGAAGAGAAGCATCGAAGAGGAGAAGGGCGGGCCGATCATGACCGCAGAAGAGAAGTTCAAGGGTTTGACTTGGAACGACAGCAAGGAATATGAGAACGAGGCGCGAAAGCGCTACGGCAACGACGTCATCGATGCCGGCATCGCGCGGCAGAAAGGAAAGGAAGACGAGGCGACCGATGCGTTCAACGACGTGTTCTTCGCGTTCGCGCGCAATCTGGAGCAGGGGATCGCGCCTGACGCTGCGGAAAACATCGCCATCGCGCAGCGTCTCTTGAACGTGCTGAGGACCTATTCGTTCGATTGTTCGATCGAGGTGTTCGGGCATATCGGCAAGGGGTATGCGGCCGATCCGCGCTTCAAGGCGAATATCGACAAGTTCGGAGAGGGTACGGCGCAGTACGCGAGCGACGCCATCACGGCCTTCGTGAAGGCGAGCGCATAGACGCTCGTCGAAGCAGAGCATGGCTTCGGACATCGGATATGCGCGGCTTCGGATGAACGAACGCGCGTCCTCAGATGGGACGAAGCATCGTCGAAGCCGGCACGTGCGTATGTCGATACGATCGACGGCTATGACTTGCAAAACGAGGCAGCGCAAAACGAGGCAGCCTCTGGTCGCGCAAGCTTCCAGGGGCTGCCTCGTTGTATGCCGCATCTTGAAGGAGGGGTGGATGCGGCGGGATAGGTCAATCCTTACGCGATGTCTCCTGCTAGGAAACGGGCGGCGTAGCGGCCGAAGGTGACCTGGCGGCCCAGGCAGTTGCCGACCAGATACACGGGGTAGTTGCCCGCGTAGTAGCTGCCCGACGTGGTGCCGACGGCATGCAGTCCCTTGATCGGTCGGCCGTCCTTGCCCAGAACCTGCGTGTGCTTGTTGATGCGCACGCCGTCGAGAGTGGTCAGCAGGCTGCCGCCGAACCACGCACCGTAGAACGGGGCCTCGCGGATGGCGGAGAGGCGATAGGCTTCCTTGCCGAACTGCGTATCTTCGCCGGCGTCGTACAGGGCGTTGTAGGCGTCGACGGTGGCGAGGAAGGTGGTCTTGGCATCGCCCGTGAAGCCCAGCTTGTCGGCAAGCTCGTCGAGCGTGTCGGCCTTCATCATGAGGCCCTTGCTCAGATATTTCTCGTCATAGGCCTCGTCGACGGTCTTGTCCTTGAGCTGCATTTTCCAGGTCATGGCCGAGCATCCTTGGGTTTGGAACCTCTGCACGTCGTCAGGTGCGTTCACATCGAAGACCTGGCACCATACGCCGCCGGGATGCTGCGCGGAGGCGAAGGGGATCGCATCGTAGTTCGCGGATTCGTTCGCGATGCGCTCTCCGTTGCGGTCGACCTTCAAAAAGGGCTGAGAACCGAGGTTGAATTGGCCGTTCGTTGCCCACGCACCGGTCTCGTCCATGCCTGCGTCCACGCCGGGGGCGACGACGCCGCGGTCGAAGACCATCGTGGCGCCCACGGCGTCCATATCGGCGCCTGCCCAGAGCGCCGCCTTGATGCCGGCGCCGGTGTTGTTCTGGTTGTAGTTGAGCGAGGTGACGCAGCGGACGGCCTCGGGATCGCGTGCCTTGAGCATGTCGGGGTTGGCCGGGTAGCCGCCGGTAGCCAGGATGACGCCCTTCGCAGCGTTGATCTGGATGTTCCCGTCCGGCGTACTGAAGATGGCGCCGGCCACCGCGCCGTCGTCGCCCTGGACGAGCTTCTGGAGGTCGTAATTGTACAGCACCTCGCCGCCGTCGTTGACGATGACCTGGGTCATGGCCTTCACATGGTCGGTGCGGCCGCGATCATCCACGAAACCGGGATTGGAGATGTGGTGGCACTCAGGGGGAATGAAGTACAGGGTGCCGCCCGCTTGGCCGTCTCCGCCGTTCTCCACATCGACGACGACTTCGGAGGCTTCGCCGAAGTGCTTCTCGTAGGTGTCGGCGATCCATTCCACGGTTGCGCCGGAGTTCTCGACCCAGGTGCGGGCGACGGACTGGTCGTTCTTGAAGGAGGCGTAGCGCGCCCATTCATTGAGCCAACGGCCCTCGCTGAAGTCGATGCCCTGTTCGATCTGATAGCGGGAATGGATTGCGCCGATGTCGAAGTGGGCCGCTGCGGCGTCGGGCGCCTTATCGACGATGATGTACTTCGCGCCGAGCTCGGCCAAGGTCGCGCCGGCCATGATGCCGGACATACCCGCGCCGACGACCAAGATATCGGTTTCCTTTGTCTCGGCGATATCGCCGATCTCGGGAGCCTCGCCCAGCCAGTCGCTGCCGGCTGCGTTCTGCGCAGCACCGCCGGCCGCCACGGCCTTATCGGCGGTTTCGTCGACCGTCTTCGGCGCGCAGCCTGCGAGCGCAAGCGCTCCGAGGGCGCTTGCGGCGCCGGCGCCGGCTAGGAAGTTGCGACGCGACATTCCCTTGGATTCGTTCATGTATATCCCTCCTACGACGTTCATTCCCGAGACGATTCCTTCGCCGTCCCGCGATGCGCCCGAGGATAGGGTGCATGTTTCGCTGCCGCATCACCCCCGATGGGGCCTCTTGTGCGGAACTCGCCGCGAGAACCGCTCACCCACGATGGGGTATTTCATGGGGTAGGTGCTTCCATCAGGCATGATGCTCGACTATCCTAGAAGCTGGATTCGAAGGAAGAAGAGGGGGAAGCGTGTCTCGGCAAGCATCGCGCTCTGCGTCAACCGATAAGGATTTCTCCGCATCGTCGATCAAACCCGATCCAATGCTCGATGTGACCTCGCCCGACGCGCGCACGCGCGCCTTCGCTTTCGGAGGAACGCGCGCAGGCGTTGCGACCCGTTTCGCCGCGTCCATCGTGCTTCTGCAGCTTTCCGGCGTTATCGTGAACGGAACCGTCTATCCCGAGCTTGCGGGCTTCTTCGGCATTGGACGCGAGATTTCGACCCTCATGACGGTACTCGCATTCCTTCTGCTGGGCATCCTTGCGACGCGCCGGCCGTCCCACATCGATGCGCGCCGTTTTTCCCAGATCGCACTCGTAATGGCCGCAGTCGTCGTTCCCTTGCTCGGTTTCGCGGTTTCATCTCAGAGCATACTTCTCGTCCTTGCGGGCATGCTCTTGCGATCCGTGTCGTCTGCGTGGGCCATCGTGGTATTCGCCATTGCCGTCCTGCGCTTTTCCGATGCGCGCATCGTGGTCGTTCTCGTCGGCATCGGTGTCGCAGCTTCAAGCCTTGGGTTTTCCGCGGCACCCGCGTTCCAGTCGGGACCATACGTCGCATCGTGCGCGCTTGCGCTGACCGCGGCTATTCCCATCATCCTGCTCTACCCTGATAGCGAGCCGTATTTCACGCGTATCCGCCAAGCATCGATCGCAAGCGCCTTAGGAGTCGACACCTTCGGCGGCACGCGGTCCGTGGCGGGCCTGCTTCTCTGCATGCTTCTTATAGGCGTGGCCACGGGCTTCGGGCTCACATTCAACGAGGTGAACGATTCGCCGCTCGTCACGGTGTCCGATAGCCTGGTCCTTTCTCTCATCATCGTGGGGGCGGTGGTGCTGGAGACATTCAAGAAGACGGGTACGGTCAAGCCGAGGCGTTCTGTGGATGACGCCCTTTTCACGATGGTGGTTCTCTTCGTCCTGGCAGGTTGCCTGATCGCGCCGCTCGCATTCGGCCGCGATGCGACGACTCCTAACATCCTTCTGCGCGTCGGCCACGATGTGTTCACGATGTTGACCTGGCTCGTCATCTATTCCATCGGTAGACGTAACGTGTTCGCCGCCCTGCCGGTTCTCGCCGGCGTGCGCATCGCGGCGGGAGTCGGCATCACCTTCGGCGCTGCGGGCGGCCATTGGGTGAATGGCGTCCTGGCCAGCGATCCATTCATCGCTCAAGCGGCTGTCGCAGCGTTCATCATGGCATTTGTGGCGTTTCTTTGGATCGGGTTCCGCGATTTCAGCTTCGGCCGTGCCATCGAAGGCATCGAAGAAGTGGAAGACGCGGGAATCGAGCGTATGGGCGGCTATCTGGATGAGAGGTGCGAAGTGCTTGCTCGAGCATATGGGCTCACGACGCGCGAGCTCGAGGTTCTGGGCCAGCTTGCGCGCGGGCGCGACGGAAAGTTCATTGAACAGGAGCTTGTGCTTTCCTACAACACCGTCAAGACCCATATCAAGCACATCTATCAGAAGCTCGGCGTCCATTCGCGCCAAGAGCTTCTTGATCTCATCGAGGGTAAAGGCGGACGCGGCGGCGTCAAGGCATAGACGAGGGCGCTGGATGCAGCGATGTCCAGCTTGCGCAGCCTCTCGCGCGACGCCTTTAGGTCATGCATGCGTCGCAAGGCTTTACCCCGAAATCCTTACGCCCGCGCATAAAGCGATAAAATGCATCGACTAAGAAGAATATATATAGCGTACGTCCTATCTCATCTGGTATATAGAGAGCTAACCTTAGCTGCACGTCGCCATACCCATCGTGTTGGCGCGTATGTCGGGTCAGTTCCGTACGTGCTCAATGCCTACGATGTCGTCGTGACAAGCAATCACGCAAGCGTCATCGGCGGCGGCGCCTGGTTCTGCCCGACGGGCAAGGCGGCCTTCTCCGTGAATAACGGCGCAGCCGTCTACGGCAACGACGCCCAAGGCGCTGCGGACGACGTGGCCGCCGTCCGCATGGCGAGCGAAGAAGCCACCACGACCATTTCCGACCGCATGCTCGGCGGCGGCGCAGCAAACTGGTATAAGGACGGCGGAATCCTCGTGCCGCACGTCTTGGGCGAGCCCGACCCCGATGCTCCGCGCTACGATCCTGCGTCGAGCAGCAACGTTCCGGTTTCTGGCATCTCGGAGAGCACCGACATCTTCGCGCTCAAGACGACGCCGACCCCGGCGGCGATCGATCTAGCCCAGTCCAAGGCAAAACTGACCATCACGAACAACTCGGCTGCCCGCGGCGGCGGCATCGGCTCGAACGGCGCTTCGACGCTCGGTAAAGTCAATGTCCACACCAAGAAGGTCGTCGTCAAGAAGGTCTGGGACACCTCTGCGAATCCCGATGCGGCCATTCCCGGTTCGATCGAAGTCTGGCTCTTGATCGACGGCAAACGCATCGAAAGCGTCGAGCTCACCAAGGATTCCGGATGGACGCATACCTTCGAGGGCCTTCCTCTGAATGCGGATGTCAGCATCGAGGAAGATGAGGCGGTCGAAGGCTGGACCGCGAAGGTGACGAGCGAAGAGGTGAGCGAAACCGAGATCGCTTTCACGATCACGAATACGCCCGATGCGAAGTCCACGTCGGTTTCGGTGAAGAAGGTGTGGGACGACGCCGATAACAAGGATGGATCGCGTCCGGCATCCGTCAAGGTGCAGCTCTACGCGAATGGCGAGGCATATGGGGATCCCGTCGTTTTGAACAGCGATTCGAACTAGGCATATATATGGACCGGGCTTCCTGTCATGAAAGACGGCTCAGCCGTGGAATACACCGTCGCCGAGGTCGATGTGCCGAAGGGATATAAGGCACGCATTGCGGGCAGCGCTTCGGAGGGCTTCACGATCACCAACGTGAAGGAACCGACGAAGCCGCCGGCGAAGGAGCAGCCCAAGAAGCCGCGGATTTCCAAGATTCCTGCAACGGGCGACGATCTGGGTGCGATGACGTTTGCACTCGCAGGTACGTCGGTTGCATCGATCGCCTGCATCGCTGCGGCTAGGAGGAAGATGCGCGGGTAAGTCCGCGCCTCAAGAACGGATGCATTGTGCGCGATTGCGCGATGCGCAAACAGATCAGATCTGATGAGCGCGGTTGGACGCGTCGTGCATGACGCGGGCCTGCCGCGGATACGTTCGAGATTTCGGGGCTCGTTGCACGCGACGGGCCCCGGTTCTTTCGGTGGCATGCCGCTTTCAGGATAGGTTGATTGCCGGGCTGCTGTCTGGTCAGCGCATCCGAGCTTCCTGCTGCTCTATAAGGTCGATGAGTTCCTGGTTGGAATGCACGCCGAGCTTCGCATAGGCGTTCTTTGCATGCGTGCGCACGGTATTGTCCGCTATGAACAGGTGTTCGGCTATGTAGATCTTGCTGCGTCCCATCGCGATGAGCGCGGCGACCTGGGCTTCCCGCTTCGAAAGCCCGAAATGCGCGCGCAGCCATGCTTCGGTGCGCTCGAGAGAGCCATCCGACGCGTCGAGGGCATTGTCGACTGCAGGATTCCGATCCTCCTTCCGTCTGGACGGCAAGGCAGGGGAGGTCGGCACCTCGTCGTCCCACGTGAGCAGCGGACGCGTGCGCGGTATCTCGTTCGTCAGCAGCATGACCATGCTGAGCGCCAGTGCGAAGGACATGGCGCCGACGATGGCGCTCGCGGCGTAGGCGGCCGCGCCCATCGATGCCACGAAGACGAGGAGCACGCGAGCCGCATCGCGTGCAAGGACACGTGCGGCCCAGGCCAGCCCGTAGATAACGTATACATCGCGGCTCGTGTGCCGTGCGACGTCCTGAAGGGTGACCCACATGATGCCGAGCATGAGCGTATCGGCCGCGTTGATGACGGCGACGGCGAGCGGAAGGGCGTCGTCGGGAAAAAGCGACAGCGCCAACGTGCCGAATGCGACCAAGGTGATTTCGATGCGCCAGAGAAACGAGAATCCGAGCCGCCGATTCTTCACGAGCGACCACCAGATGATGAAGAGGCTGACGGCGATGACGCCGAGCTGATGGACCATACGTTCGGGGATGTCCAGCTGCACGGGCTGGCCGAGGGGAAAACCTCGGGCGACGCCGAGGGCGAAGCCGAATGCGGCAAGCCCTCCGACGATGATGAGCGCCGTCGAAATCGGTTCGGCGTCGAAGACGGGTTTCGGCACCGGCGGGGTTCCGATGTCGATGCGCACGGCGCGCTGGTGGCAGAGGAGCGAAAGGGCGGGCATGAGCATGCCTGCGGCAAGCATCGTGGTGGCGGGCGCGAAGCTCAAGACGAGTCCGCCGAACGATCCCAGGGCAAGTGAGAGAAAGGCGTAGAGAATGCAACGTCTCAGGTCGAGCCTGATGTAGGCTTCGATCCACATGGCGCCTCCGAGCGCCCCGCCGATGCCGGCGAGGATGCAGGCGGCCAGAAGGATACCCATGTTCGAAGAAGACGAGCCCAGAAGGATGAGAATCGACCCGACCGTCATGAGGAAGGTTCCCGCGAACGAGATGGCGCGCCGCGCTTCCGGCGTCGCAGGGTGCTTCAAGGCGATAAGCGCGCCGATGAGCATGGCAAGGCCGTAGAACAGCTGATTGACGATCGTGAGCGTACCTGCATCGCTCTGCGCATACGCGCCGAAAAACGTGCATTGCATCCAGACGCGCGTCGCGGCGAGGCCGAGGAACGGTGCGAAAAACGGCGTCGCCCACGGCGCCTTCCGTGCATGCGCCCGGTTCCGCGCATCGATATCGTCGGTCATGCATCCCCCTCTTCCACGCATTGTCAGATTGTACGATTCGCACCCGTGCTGCGTCCACCGCTTCACACCTTTAGTGTGAGCTTTACGGAAATCGCTGGTTATTCACACCTTTAGTGGCTTTCTCGGTATGCGTGCGGGGCCATAGGATGCTTTCAGGCAACGCGCGTCGCGCGCACTTGGCTCAGCGCCGCTGGAACCTTCGATGTCACCTTCGGCACCTCGGCTGCGCCTGTGCGATTGGATCCGACCGAGTGCGGGTCGGCCCGGTCAAGTCGAGGCATCAGCGCCTCGCCATGCGCTGCGCGTGCGGTTCGGCAAGAAGACGGGGTCGCTCGTACGGCCCGACCGAAAGGGGAGGTTCGAAGATGGCAGGAGAGGGCATGACGATATCGCGTCGCCGGTTCGCGGGTCTTATGGCAGGAAGCATGACGGTCGCTGCCATGGGCGGACTCTTCGGATGCGCGCCCGAATCTGCAGCGACGTCCGAGGCGAAGAAGAGCTTCGACTACGATGTCGTCGTGCTCGGCGGCGGCGGGGCGGGCATGTCCGCAGCCGGCAAGGCGGCCGAGGCGGGCGCGAAGACCATTCTGCTCGAGAAGAAGGACTGGCTTGCCGGGTCGAGCTCCATCTGTCTCGGCGGCTTCTATGGCGCGAACAGCGTCATTCAAAGGAATTACGGCATCACCGACGACACGCCCGAGTCGATCCTCGAGTACTTCATGAGGCGCAACGGCGACAAGCTCGATTACGACGTCCAGGAATTCTGTGCCTATCACTTCGGCGAGACCATCGATTGGCTCGCCGAGGATCTGAACGTTCCTTTTCAGGAAAAGCCGCTGCTCAAGGGTTCCGATACCGTTCCGCGTCAGGCGCGCTGCCTGAACAGCGGCATGGACGCGCTGTCCGCCGTGCATGAATGGGCGCTGGATCAGGGTGCCGAAGTGAAATACGGTATTGCCGGCGAATCCCTTATCGTCGAAGACGACGGCTCGGTTTCCGGCGTCATCGCGCGCACGAACATCGGGGAGGCCATCCGCTATAACGCGAAGAGCGTCATCGTCGCGACCGGCGGGTTCTGCCGCAACCACGAAATGATTTCCGAATACATGCCCGATTTCGCTTCGATCTCGACCGAGGTCGGTGTCGGCAGCACGGGCGAGGGTCTGAGGATGGGTCTGGACATCGGCGCGGACTACATCGGCCACGGCGGCGTGAACGGCATCCTGTGGTGTCCTGCGGCGGCGGGCCAATCGAAGCTCATCGACAAGAAGGCCCTATGGGTCGCGCCCGACGGCAAACGCTTCGAGAACGAGGCCGGGCAGACGCACGATATCTTCTACAAGGTCGCGAAGTTCGACGGCACGAAGTTCTATGCGATCTACGACCAGGCCATGGTCGACAAGCTGGAAGGCGTGCCTGCGAACGATTTCAAAATCGGCATGGAGAAGGGCATGTTCGCCCAAGGCGACACCGTCGCCGAAGCGGCGGAGAAGCTCGGTCTCGATGGCGCCGCGGTCCAGGCGACCCTCGACGCCTACAACGCCATGGCCGAGGCCGGCGAAGACACCGAGTTCGGCAAGAAGGCCGAGAATCTCCTGCCCATCACGCAGGCTCCGTTCTACGTCCTTACGATGAGCGTGACGAGCCACGGCAGCTTCGGCGGCTATCGCGTGAATACCGACTTCCAGGTTCTCGACACCGACGGCGTGCCCATTCCGAACCTGTATTCAGCGGGCGAAGTCTGCTCCGGCACCTTCATCTATGACGAGTATCCCGCGGGCGGATGCGGTCTTAACTGGGCGTATACATCCGGTCGATTCTCCGGCGAGAACGCTGCGAAGGCGGCGGTCTGATCTATACGCCGGCAGTCCCGGTCCATATGGCGGCCGTCTTTCGGCCGCCTTCGGGTTTGGCCGATGGCATGCCTCATGGGCACGGGAGATGCACGGAGATCTTTCGGCCGCCTATACGGCTGGGCCGTTGCGTCGGGGGTTCATAATGCGTGCGTCGTTCGGCGGCGTGTTGGATCGTGCGGAGGGGTTGAGGCGGACGGTTTTCGGGATGTAAGCGGCCGGCGGCTTCCGAGTGTCGCTTTGAGGAAGTGGCCGGCTCAAGCATCTCGACGGAATATAGCCGGGAAACGCGACGTGGGCGGTGTCTGCCGTTTTGTCGCTTCGTCCCTCGTATTGCCAGAAAATCGGTGCTTAGTGGCATTTTGCATGTCATTGTTGCGATGTGTTTTGCGAACTGATGTTGCCGCATGACAGCGAACTGGTGTTTCGATATTGAGGCGATGAGCGCGGAAGCCAATTGGATTTCCCGGTCGCTTCGGATACCCCCTAAGCTTAATTATTTTGACAGTTGCGCGAGAAAGAGACGCGATTTTTCGCAAAGCACCGAGTTTTTGACAGATGCAGCGAGACCTCCAAGTCGGTGTTCAACGAAAGACGCGGTCAATGACTCAAGCAGGACATGAACCAGGGAACGCTCGATCGAACGTATGATTTCCCGAATGCAGGCTCCGTCTAAGTGCGATGTCGCATGCACGCCGTTTCTACACCGCCGATGCATATTCCCGTTCGACGCACATTCCCCGTCCTGGCGACATTGCACACGTCCATCCGCTGTCTAGATGCAGGTGCGCGGCTCCGCATGATGCGCCGCCGCGCACCTGCCGTTCCTATAGATGGATCCGGGCGGGAATCTCGGCCTCGGGTGTCTGGGCGAGCAGCTCGGTGAGAAGCCCCATCGTGTGCGCGAGGTTCGAGCGCGGATGGCGCAGGCAGAACTCGAGCGGCATGCCCGTGCGGTTGATGCAGCACAAATGCGCGATGCCGAGCTCCTGCGCGGCGGGGACCACGGTGTCGTCGATGACGCCTGCCACGGCGACGAGTGGCTTGTTCGCCGCCTTGCAGCGCCCGGCAACTCCGACGACGACCTTGCCGTGCAGAGACTGCCCGTCGAAGCACCCTTCGCCGGAAAATACCAGGTCCGCTTCTTGAACGAGTTCGTCGAACCGAGCGGTGTCGAGCACCGTCTGGATGCCCATCTGCAAGGGCGATCCGAAGAACGCCGCCATGCCCGCGCCCATGCCGCCGGCCGCACCCCCGCCGGGAAGTTCTACGACGTCGATTCCCAGATCGCGCTTGAACAGCTCTTCAAGATGGGCGAGCCCCGCGTCGAGCATGTCGACCTGCGCGGGGTTCGCGCCCTTCTGCGGAGCGAAGATCGCCGCGGCGCCCGTCGGCCCGCACAGCGGATTGTCGATGTCGCACATCGTGACGATGGGAATCTTGCGCACGCGCTCGTCAAGCCCCGTCGTATCGATGCGCGCGATGCCCGCGAGCGTTCCGCCGACCGGCACGAACGTCTCGCCGTCCTCGTTGAGGAACCGCACACCGCAGGCTGCGGCCATGCCGCAGGCGCCGTCGTTGGTGGCGCTTCCGCCCAGTCCCATGATGACACGGGTCGCACCTGCGTCGATGGCGTCCATGAGCAGCTCTCCCACGCCATAGGTGGTGGTCGCTTCGACGCGGCGGTCATCGCCGACGAGCGGCAGGCCGGCCGCGGCGGCCATCTCTATGACCGCCGTGCCGTCTTCGAGAAGCCCATAGTATCCCTCGATTCGCTCTCCGTACGGACCGGAGCAGGCGCAGGTGCGCTTGATGCCCGGCATGGCGGCGAGGAACGCGTCGACCGATCCTTCGCCGCCATCCGCTACGGGGATGCTCTTGATCTTCGCCTCGGGAAAGCGCTCATGCAGCGTTTCCTCCATGATGCGGCAGACGTCGATCGCGCTCATCGTGCCTTTGAACGAATCGGGGACGATGAGAAAGCTCTTGTAGTCGGTAGTGTGCATGCCTGACCTCGTGCGGTTCCTATCCTAGAGGGTGAGTCCGTGACGATCGAATGCGAGAACCCGTGCGAATCCGTACGGTTCGAACGATCCGCGCCGCGCAGCATCGAGATTCAAAATGCTCGAGTCCGATACGGCTGCCAGCGTGAACGGCGACAGCCGTATGGCGCGTGTAGTCTACATGGGCCGCGCGGCCTGCATGGCGCGCGGCCCGAACGCTAGATGCCGAAAACGAGGGAAAGGACGAATACGCCGATGATGCCGGCGACGCCCATGAGTCCCGTGACCGCGGACTGCGTCTTGTAGCCTTGCTCAGGCTCCATGCCGCCGAAGCTCGTGACGACCCAGAAATAGGAGTCGTTCGCGTGCGAGACCGTCATGGCGCCGCAACCGATGGCGGCGACGACGAGCGCGGCACCGACCGGGGTGGTGTAGCCGAGGGTCGCCATCAAGGGGCCGAGGATGCCGGCGGTCGTCGTGATGGCGACGGTGGAAGAACCTTGGGCGGTCTTCAGGATGGCGGCCAGCAGGAACGGGAAGAAGATGCCGAGCGCATCGAACGCGTTGGCGTGGTCGCTGATGAACTGGACCATATCGGTGCTTGCGATGACCTTGCCCAGCACGCCGCCGGCAGCGGTGATGAACAGGATGGGACCGACCGTCTTGAGCGTATCCTGAACCAGATCGTAGAATGAATCGAGCTTATGCATCTGGGAAAGCGTGAGCACGGCGAAGACGACGCCGATGGACAGGGCGATGATCGGCGTGCCGAAGAACGTGCAGAGGCTCTTGAGCATGCCGGTCCAGCCGGCCATGTTGGCGATCGAGCCCAGGGCCATGAGCAGGATGGGGACGATGATCGGGGCCAGCGTGGAAAGGCCGCTCGGAAGCTTGCCGACTTCCTTCATGATCTGCTCGTACAGCTCATGCGCGAGCTCGGGGTCGGTCTCGTCCTTGGCTTTCACGCGCGCGCCGATATAGCGTGCGTAGGCGATTCCCGCGATGAGCGGGAGGATCGACACGAGGATGCCGATGCCGATGACCAGCAGCAGGTTGTCCTCAAGGCCGAGGGCACCTGCCGCGGCGATGGGGCCGGGCGTGGGCGGAACCAGATTATGAGAGATGAACAGGCCTGCCGAAAGCGCGACCGTGAGCATGACGCTCGATGCGGCGGTGCGCTGGACGATGGCCTTGCGGATGGGGTTCAGGATGACGAAGCCCGAGTCGCAGAACACGGGGATGGACACGACCCAGCCCATGATCGCCATCGCGATCTCGGGGTGCTTCTCGCCCACGAGCTTGATGACCATGTCGGCGAGCTTGAACGCGCCGCCCGTCGCCTCGAGGATGGCGCCGACGAGCGCGCCCAGGATGATGACGATGCCGATGCTTGTGAAGGTTCCGGAGAAGCCCTGCCCGATAACCGTGGCGATGCCGTTGATGGCGGTGCCGTCTTCGGCGGTGGCGTTGACGAGCGGGATGCCTCCCACGAGGCCGAGCGCCAGCGATACCAGCATGATCGAGATGAATGGGTGGATCTTAAGCTTCGAAATCATCACGATCATCAATACGATCGCGCAGACGAACGCGATGATGAGCGGTATACCTGTCATGGATCCAGCCTCCTTTTGGCGAAAAAACGGACGGACACATAGTATTTCAAGTGCGTTTCTCTGACGACCGTCGAAATCGCCGAATCGAGCGATTCGGCGAACGGTGTAAGGCTTTCTTCGCCATTCCCGCACGCCCGTGCTCCAGCCGCATCGGATTACGCTACGGTTCTGGCAGAGCTCGTCATCCCGCACGCGTGCGCTCCAAGGAACGTCCATATTCACGAATCCTTCGCTTGCGCGATTCTCGTTCGATGCTAGTATTTCTAATTGTTTAGACAGTCTAAATATTTAATAATCAAATAAAAATGATTGCGCGATGCGGCTATCGGGATCGGTTGCAAACGAGTCCGGCGAAGCGCATCGATCCGGCGAATACGGTGCAACCCCGATGGGGGCGCCGGAAACACCGCTTCGAATGCATCGCAGATACGTAAGAAAGAGGCTCTATGGGCTTTGCCATCATGAGCGATTCGACCGTCGACTGGACGCTGGAAGAATGCGCCGCACGCCAGGTGGTCCTCGCTCCTTTGAACATCGAGATCGATGGGGAGGTGCTGCGCGACCAGACCGAGATCTCCACCGAGGATTTCTACGACCGCATGCTCGCCGCCGAGCATCTGCCCAAGACGTCCCAGCCTTCGCCCCATGAGTTCGCGGAAGCGTTCGACACGCTGGCAAGGGAGGGGTACGGTCAGGTCGTCGTGCTCACCATCGCGAGCGTGCTCTCGGGAACGTACCAGTCCGCGTGCCTGGCCGCCGCGGATGCCGGCATCGAGGTGCGTGTCATCGACACGCATAGCGCGAGCGCAGGCATGGAGCTCGTGCTCCGTCGCGCCTGCGACCTGCGTGATTCGGGGGCATCCTTCGACGAGGCCTGCGCGGAGGTCGAACGAACCATCGGGAACGTGCGGTTCTTCATCGCCTGCGATCAGCTGAACAACCTGATCAAGGGCGGACGTCTGTCCGAGGGCGACGCTTTCGCGGCATCCCTTCTCAATGTGAAGCCCGTCTTCGCGTTCGACGAGGTCGGCGCCCTTAAGCCCCACGATAAGGCCAAGGGCATGAAGGGGGTGGTCAAGGGGTACGTCGATCTCATCGCCGAACGCACGCGCTCGGAAGGCACGCAGATCGTGCGCTTCTGCCATACGCGCAATCCCGACGGAGTGGAACGCGTGAGACGGGAGCTCGCGGATGCAGGCATCGCCTTCGTGGATGCGGGCTGCGCCTCGTGCGGCGCGACCGTGGCGACGCACCTCGGCATCGGGGCTCTGGGCGTCGGTGTATGCAAAGCCTGGTAGAATGACCGTCCGTGCATTTCCCGCTTTGCGGGCGCAACGGGCGCGCGCAGCGACGTCGATCGGAAGGGCTGGCAACGAGATGGAACCACGTACGGCTGAGCAGGAGCATCGAGCGCTTGTCAATGATCTTCTCACCTCGACCTTCAATTCCATCATGAGCATCGAGGAACGTTCGATCGAGCTTCGGCTGACGGCGGGTCTCACGATGTCCGAGCTGCATACCCTCGTTGCGGTCGGCATGTATGACAAGACGCCCGTGACCGTGGTCGCCCAGCGCCTGAGCGTGACGGCGGCGACCGTCACCGCAGCCGTGAACAGGCTGGTGCGCAAGGGATACGTCGAACGCGTTCCGAGCCAGGAGGATCGTCGCAAGGTACTGCTGCACCTCACGAAGAGCGGCCGCAAGGCCGTGCGCGCGCACGATCTGTTCCATGCGCGGATGATCGATTCCATTCTCGACGGCATGGACGCCGACGAGGAAGCCGCGCTTCTGCGCTCGGTCCGCCGCATCAAGGAATTCTTCGACAAGGAGAACGAGATGCTGCGCACCGCTCCGGCAGCGCACCGCGTCGATGCTGCGGACGTCGCCTGCTAGTGTCTTACCCACGAAGGACGTGCGCCGCCCGACGCGTCTTCGAGACCCGCGCCGCTCGGCGCGTTGCCCGGCCTCAGCGTTCTGCACGGCCTCGCTTCCGCCACCCATAGATCCGCACCACCGAAACCGCATTCGTTCACTGTCCGGCCGCAGCCTGAATCCCGCCGTGCGCCGAGGCTTGGATGCGCATGTCTTCAAAATCATGAAAGGAGGCCTTCATGGCCACTCTCGACACTCTCAAGACCGTTTTCAGCGACACCCTCGACATCGATCCCGAGAAGGTGACCGAAGATGCCACGCTCGATGCGCTCGGCATCGATTCCCTGGACATGACCGAGGTCGTCTGCGCCATCGAAGACGAGCTCGGCATCGAGTTCGGCGAGCCTGACGGCATCGATACGGTCGGCCAGCTGGTCGGCTACATCGACGGTTTGAACGCGTAGGAGGCTCATGCGATGCGTACGCGCGTGACCGAGCTTCTCGGCATCGAACGACCGATCGTCCAAGGAGCCATGGCCCGTATCGCCGACGCCCGCTTGGCCGCGGCGGTCAGCAACGCGGGCGGGCTCGGCATCATCGCCTGCGGCGGCGCGCCTCTCGATTGGGTGCGTGCGCAGATCGAGCTCGCGCGGACCCTGACCAAGCGTCCTTTCGGCGTGAACGTGATGCTCATGGATCCGCATGCCGACGACGTGGCGCGCCTGGTCTGCGACATGGAGGTTCCCGTGGTCACGACGGGCGCCGGCAGCCCGTCTGCCTATATGGGCATGTGGCACGAGGCCGGCATCAAAGTGATTCCCGTGGTGGCCTCGTGCGCGCTCGCGCGGCGCATGGAGCGTCTGAGCGCCGATGCCGTCGTGGCCGAAGGCTGCGAGGCCGGCGGGCATATCGGCGAGCTTACGACCATGGTGCTCACGCCTGCGGTTTGCGAGGCCGTATCCATTCCCGTCATCGCGGCGGGCGGCATCGCAGACGGCCGCAGCATGGTCGCCGCCTTCGCGCTCGGAGCCGAAGGGGTGCAGGTCGCGACCCGGTTCCTCTGCGCCGAGGAATGCCTCGTCGCAGATGCCTACAAGGACCGCGTCCTCGCGGCGAAGGATTCGGACACGATCGTGACCGGTCGCGGGGGAGGCCATCCCGTGCGCCAGCTCAAGAACCGGTGGGCGCGCGAGGTGCGTGCGCTCGAACTCGATCGCGCTGCGACCGACGCCGACGTCGAGCTTCGTCTCGCGGGATCGCTCAAGCGCGCCGTGGACGGCGATGTCGACGATGGATCGATGATGGCTGGGCAGTCGGCCTGTCTGGTGAAGGCGCGGCAGAGCGCTGCGGCGATCATGGATGACTTGATGGCGGGATGCGAAGCATGGGGTGCGTGCGCGCTCGGCACCCGTCTGGAACGCAATGCGACGCGCTCGTGGCGCGGATAGGGGGGCAGCGAGGAATGGCAGCGATCATGTGCTCGGGCCAAGGGGCCCAGAAGCCGGGCATGGGAGCCGACTTGCTCGACGAGCCCGAGGTGACAGAGGCTTTCGCCTGCGCCTCCGACGCGTTCGGCCTCGACCTCGCGGCCGTCGTGCAGAGCAACGATGCCGCACGCATCGACGAGGCGCGCGCATCACAGGCGGCAACCGTCGCCCTGTCCGTCGGCGTCGGACGCGTCCTTATGGCGCGCGGGCTTGACGTCGCAGGCGCCATCGGATTCTCGCTCGGCCAGATAAGCGCGCTTTGCCTTGCGGATGCGCTGTCGCTTGAGCAGACGTTCTCTCTCTTGAAAGTGCGCGCGGATGCCATGGCGCGCGCATGCGCGGCGCAGCCGGGCGCCATGCTCGCGCTTCTCGGTGCCGATGAACAGGCGGTTCGTGCCCTCTGCGCCGCCTGCGCGGAAGACGGCGTGCTCGTGCCTGCCAACTACAACTGTCCGGGCCAGATCGTCGTTTCGGGCGACGTGGCGGCCATAGGCCGGGTCGAGGCGCGGGCACAGGAGTTCGGAATGCGTGCGCGGCGGCTCAACACCGCGGGCGCCTTTCACAGCCCGCTTATGGCTCAGGCGGCCGATGAGCTGCGTGCCTGGTGCGAGAAAACGTCCTTCGCCGAGCCGCGCTTCCCCGTCATATGCAACACCGATGCGACCCCTTTCGTCGTCGGCGAGGCGGCCGACCGGCTTTCCCGCCATCTGGTCTCTCCGGTGCGCTTCGACGACGGCATCCGCACGCTCATGGCGTGCGGCCAGACGCGCTTTATCGAGGCAGGCTTCGGCGGTGTGTTGTTCAACCTGGTGAAACGTATAGATGCGACGCTCATGCGCGAACGCATAGGCACGCGGGACGAACTCGACGCCTTCGTGGCGTGAGCGACGCGAGGAAGGAAGCATCCATGGAAGAGACGCTGAATGTCCGCTCGACCCTTGCAGACGCGCCCGCCGCATCGCGCGGTCACGGCGAAACGTCGGGCGCGACGGCTCTCGTCACCGGCGGCAGTCGCGGCATCGGAGCGGCGATCGTCCATGCGCTGGCGCGATCGGGTATGAACGTCGCCGTCAATCATTCGGGGGCTTCGAGCGCCGCGGCCGCCCGGACGCTCTGCGACGAGCTCGAAGGCGCGTACGGCATTTCGGCCGAGCCTTTCGCTGCCGATGTGGCGGGCTTCGATGAGGCGCGCGAGCTCGTCGAGGCCGTGCGCGCCCGTTTCGGACGCCTTGACGTCCTGGTCAACAACGCCGGCATCACGCGCGACGGCCTGATCATGCGCATGAAGGAAGATGATTTCGACCGCGTGGTCGACGTCAATCTCAAAGGCGTGTTCAACTGCATGCGCCATGCGGCGCCGATCATGGCACGTCAACGCTCGGGGCGCATCGTCAATGTGTCGAGCGTCGTGGGGATTGCGGGAAACGCCGGGCAGGTCAACTATGCCGCGTCCAAAGCCGGCGTCATTGGCATGACGAAAAGCCTGGCCAAAGAGTTGGGAAGCCGTCATGTGACGGTGAATGCGGTCGCTCCGGGATTCATCGAGACCGACATGACGGCGCATCTGGGCGAGAAGGTCCGCGAAAGCGCGGTCTCGCGCATCGCGCTCGGCTCGTTCGGCCGACCCGAGGATGTCGCGGCTGCGGTCGCCTTCCTTGCAAGCGAGGCGGCGGGATACATAACCGGCCAGGTCATTCGTGTGGATGGCGGCATGGCCATCTAACGTTTCCATCGAACGTCCTTCTTTAAGAGAAAGAGAATCGCCCATGAGCGAAACGAACATTCCCGCCTCCGAGGCGCCGAACGCCGCAAGCGGCGCCGAGATCATGGCCCGTGCGCGGCGCGACCAGGAATCCATCGCGCGCCATCTGACGAATCCCCGTCGCGTGGTCGTGACCGGCATGGGAGCCGTCTCTCCTGCAGGATTCGGCGTCGATGCCCTTTGGGATCGCGTGATGTCGGGCGAAACCGCCATCACCGCGCTTCCGGGCAATATGGCCGAGGAATACCGTGTCGCCGTCGCCGGGCGCATCCCCGGCTACGACCCGATCGAGGCGGGATTTTCCAAGAAGGAGGCGCGCCGGCTCGCGCCCTTCGTCCAGTATGCGATCATCGCCGCGGACGAGGCCATGGAGGCATCGGGGATCGACCTCGAGGCCGAGGACCTGACGCGCTTCGCCTGCACGTTCGGCAGCGGCATCGGCGGCCTGCATATCTTCCAAGAGCAGTCGACCGTGCTTGCCGAACAGGGTGCGCGCAAGGTGAACCCCCTGTTCATCCCCATTATGATCGAGAATATGGCCGCCGGGCACCTGTCCATCCGCTACGGCCTGCGCGGTTCCTGCACATCCACGGTGACGGCGTGCGCGACCGGCACCCATAACATAGGCGACGCATTTCGCCTGATCCAGTCCGGTCGCGCCGACATGGTCCTGGCAGGCGGTTCCGAGGAATCCATCGCGCCGATGGCGCTTGCGGGCTTCATGAACCTCGGGGCCATCACCAAGGAGACCGACCCGCGCATCGCTTCGCGTCCCTTCGATGCGAACCGCTCGGGCTTCGTGCCCGGCGAAGGCGCCGGTGCCCTGGTCCTCGAAGACCTCGATCATGCCCGCGCGCGCGGGGCGCGGATCGTCTGCGAGGTCACGGGCTTCGGTTCGACGGGCGATGCCCACCATATGACGGCTCCCGACCCTTCGGGCGAAGGCGTTGCCCGTTCGATGGCCCAGGCGCTCGCCGAGGGCGGGTTCGGCATCGAGGATCTGGGCCATCTGAACGCGCACGGCACGTCGACCCATGCGAACGATCTGACCGAGGCGACGGCGCTCTGCCTGCTGGCGGGCGATCGCGCGTCCGAGATCCCCGTCATGTCGGTCAAGGGCGCGCTGGGGCACATGCTCGGTGGCACGGGCGCCGTCGAAGCCGTCGTCATGGCGTGCGCGCTCGAGCACGACGTCGTGCCGCCGACGGCCGGCTTTTGCGAAGCCGACCCCGCATGTCCTGTGCGCGTGTCGAATGCGCCGGTCACGGGCTATCGCCAAAAGGTCGCGCTTTCGAATTCGCTCGGCTTCGGCGGACATAACGCCACATTGGCCCTGTCTCCGTACGTTGCATGACCGGTCAAGGAGGCCTATCGATGGAGGAGAACCGCTTGAGAGATGAAATGCCGGATCGGGAGGTAAAGGGTGCGCCCGCCGAATCCTCGGTGCGCGTTGAGGCTCGCGAACGCACCGCGTCTCGAGAGTCCGGCTCGGAACCCGCTTCGGAACCCGCCGTCTCGTTTCCCTGCGGCCGCGCAGGCGTCGAGGCGCTGCTGCCGCATCGCGATCCGTTCATATGGGTGAGCCGCATCCTTGCGTGCGAGCCCGGCGCCTCGATTACGGCCGAACTCGACGTCGATCCGGCGTTGCCGCTGTTCGCCGGCCATTTTCCCAGCCACCCCGTGCTTCCAGGCGTCATTCTCATGGAAGCGCTTGCCCAGGCGGCGTCGTGCTGCGTGCTGTCCGGACGGGGCCGGGCCGGCACGATCGGCTTTCTGACCGGCATCGATAAAGCGAAGTTCCGCGCCCAGGTGCATCCCGGCGACACGGTGCGCCTCGAAGCCCGCATCATACGCGATTCTTCACGCTTGGCCGTGGCCGACGTCTCGGCGTATGTCGGAGACGTGCTGGCTGCGCAAGCGACGCAGAAATACGTCATCGCGCGTCAAGGGTAACGGCCGTTCGGTAGGTTTGAAGGAAGCATCATGGCATCGAATCGCACTGATTACGTAACCATAGCCCTCGACGGCCAGGGTGCGCGCGACGCATCCGCCGTCGCGGTGTCCGTCGAAGGCAGGGAACCTCGCGCCCAGGTCATCTATCGGCTTTCAAGCGTTGCCGCTCCCGGCTCGGGCAGCGTGCTCATCGTCGGTTTCGGCAACGCCGCCAAGGCCGTTGCGCGTGCCTGCAAGAAGGCAGGCGCCGATGCCGTCTTCGCCACGGCGACCGCCGACAAGCGCAAGGCGTTCACCTACGGGGGCATCGCCGAGCCGTGCGTCATCGGAGAAGCGTTCGACGAGCGCCTGTTCTCGAACGAATGCTGTCTCGAATCCGCGCTTGCCGAAAGCGGCGCGAAAACGGTGCTCTTCGCGCATCGCGACGCCTGCGTGAGCCCTCTTGCGCGCGCGATCATGCATAAGGCCGGCGCGCTTGCGCTTACGCCCTTCGCGAACGACAAATCGCTCGAAATCTGGGTTCGCGTCGAATTCGACCCGACGGCCGCGCTCGATCGCGATCCCGCCTGGAGCGCCTGTCCGGTCTGCGGGCTGTCGCATGACCGTGCGCTCGTCATGGAGGCGGGCGGCGTGTGCCCGACGTGCCAGGGACTCTATCGTCTCGATTCCGACGAACGCATCGCCCAGGTCTTCGACGAAGGAACGTTCGAGGAATGGTTCGACGGCATCGAGGAGCGAAACCCTCTCGACTTTCCGGGATACGAATCGACGCTCGAACGGGCGCGCACGCGCAGCGGCAGGTCCGAGGCCGTGCGTTGCGGCAAGGCGCTGCTCGCGGGCATGCCGGTCGCGCTTGCCGTCATGGAGCCGTCGTTCATGATGGGATCGATGGGCTCGGTCGTGGGAGAGAAGATCACGCGCACGGTGGAGCGCGCGACCGACGATCGTCTGCCTGCGGTCATCTTCACGGCTTCGGGCGGTGCGCGCATGCAAGAAGGCCTGGCATCGCTCATGCAGATGGCGAAGGTATCTGCGGCGATCGAGCGCCATGGGCGCGCCGGTCTGCTCTACGTGTCGGTGCTCACCGATCCGACGACGGGCGGCGTGACCGCATCGTTCGCGATGGAAGGCGACATCATCCTTGCCGAGCCCCATGCGCTCATCGGGTTCGCAGGAAGGCGCGTGATCCAGGACACGATTCGCAAGGACTTGCCCGAAGGCTTCCAAACGGCGGAATTCGCGCTTGCGCATGGGCTCATCGATGCTATCGTGCCGCGTGCATCTCTGCGTCGTCGCCTTGCCCATATCCTGGCGATCCATGCATCGCGTCCCAGGGCGTGCGTCGCCGCCTCGGACGGCGGAAAGCCTGCCGCCGCTCCCTGCGCCGATGGGAGCCGTCAGGTGCCGACGTTCGAATCGGTGGAGGCGGCGCTTTGCGGCACGCCCGTGCAGCGCGAACGGGAGGCGCTCGATGATGCGCAGGGGCGATCGACGGGTCTGATGGGGCGCATCCGCGGGATCTTCGACGGCATCGCAGGCGGCGCGAACGACGTGCAGCGCGCGCTGCGCCGTCAGGGCTTGGCCGATGCTCCCGATATAAAACCCGTCGAAGGAGGGCATACGGGCGGCAAGGCATGGGAAAGCGTGCAACTTGCCCGCAATATCCATCGTCCGACCTCGCTGTTCTACATCGCATCGATGGTGCGCGGCTTCGTGGAGCTGCATGGCGATCGCGCGTTCGGCGACGACGGCGCCATCGTCGGAGGCATAGGATGGATAGGAGGTCGCGCCGTCACCATCATCGGGCAGGAGAAGGGATCCGACCTCACGCAGCGCATCGCGCGCAACTTCGGATGCCCTCAGCCCGAGGGATATCGCAAAGCGCTGCGCCTGATGAAGCAGGCGGAGAAGTTCGGACGTCCGGTCGTGTGCCTGGTGGATACCCAGGGCGCGTACTGCGGGGCCGAATCCGAGGAACGCGGCCAGGGCAACGCCATCGCCGACAACCTCGTTTCCCAGGCGGGGCTGCGCGTTCCGATCGTCAGCGTCGTCGTGGGGGAGGGCGGTTCAGGCGGCGCGCTCGCGCTGGCCATGGGCAACAGGGTCGCGATGCAGGAACACGCGGTGTATTCGGTGCTGTCGCCCGAAGGGTTCGCTTCCATCCTTTGGAAGGACCGCTCGCGCGCCGCCGAAGCCGCCGCCGTCATGCGCATGAGCGCCGAGGAGGCGCGCGATCTAGGCGTGGCCGACGAAGTGCTGTCCGAAGGGCCGGCTCCCGCACACGAGAATCCGAAGGATGCGGCGCGCGGCGTCACCGCATTCGTGGAGCGTGCGCTCGAAGACCTGTCCGACCTGTCCATTGACGAGCTGGTCACGCAGCGATACGGACGGTATCGCGCCTTCTAGGCCCCATAAGGACCCATCCCGAAGAATCTTCTGCGTCCATCTTGCGGATCGGCATCCCGCGGACCGCGCATCGATCCGCGTCGGTTGGAAAGGCGATTCGACATGCGGAACGCAGGACCCAGATTATCCATCTCATATTACGCACGCGGAAGGCCCTCTTCTATCCTGTCGTCAAGAGCCTGGGGGGGGGGCGTCCCAGATTTCTTCGCCACATACATGAGGCGGTCGACGTCGCGCTCGAGCTTGCGCAGATCTCGGGTCGTCGCGATGTGCCTCGTGATGGTTCCGAACGCGAACGAGATATCCATGTCCTTCGGGCAGATGCCCTCGTCCGCGATCGCTTTGCGCGCGAATTCCTGGGCGCTGAGCAGCCGGGCGTTCTGCTCGGCGTATGAAAGGGTCGTCGACGTCACGATGAACTCGTCGCCGCCCATGCGATAGCAGCGTCCTTCATTCCCGAACGATTGGACGAGCCCGTCTGCGACGCGTATAAGCACGCGATCGCCTATGTCGTGTCCGCAGCGATCGTTGCATGACTTGAAATCGTTGAGATCGAGGATCGTGATCGTGGCCGTGCTCCCTACGAGTTCGAGGGTTTCCTCCCTGAGCAGGCGAACGTTGCCGACGCGCGTCAACGAATCGGTTTTGGACTGCCGTAGGAGCGCCTCGCTTCGCTGAGCGTTCTGCACGGCGAACAGATAGCGCACGCACGCGGCGATCACGATGAACGCGAAGAACATGCTCAGATTCACGATCAGGCCGTGGGAAAGCGCACCGCGGTAGCTCGCGAACATGAAGCATATCTCGATGGATACGAGGGTGAGGGGAACGGTGATCGCGGGACGGATCACGAAGATGCAGGTGAGGGCGACGATCTGGGTAATAAGCGCGTAGAGGCCGTTTCCACGGAACACATCGACGCATGCGGCGTACGTGCCGAGCACGAGCATGATTCCCAGGCACTGCGCAAGAGCGAACGTTTGGACGGCGTGGCTGCATGGCCGGACCAGGACATGACGAAGGCTGACGCCGAGAAGGACGGCTGCGCTCACGAACTGCGTCGCGTAGCCGAGGCGATGATGCATGATCCAAGCAATGCCGATATGCTCGATCGCACCAGGGCGGCTCGAGAGGGCAAAGCTGTTGATGAACATGAACGCCTCGAGCGCCATGAGCACGCCGGCGAACGCGATGCCGACATGCATGTTCGAATCCAGAATGAACCAGCGTTCGTAGTCGGAGAGACGATTGATACCGAGAAGGACCCGTATGGAATCGCTTCCCTGCTGCGTGGTCTGTGATCGATCCATGAACTCCCCGGATTCCGATATCGAACGCGCACGGCGGCCGATATCGATCCACTCAGCACGCATTTCCATGCATTCTCCCGGCACACATTGTACGCTATCCATCAATAGCGTATAGTATCCGCAATTATTCAGCAAACCCGTCGAAAGACGGCGACGCAAAGCTACAGGGCCTTTCACATGGCAGCCAGCTGCGATTCTCTCAAGGGTTGCGGCTGGCTGCCGTTCGTTCAGGGTGAAAGGGGAGGTATGGAGGCGTTCGCCGTCGTGTTCGCGTCGATCGTTCCGCTCGCGTGTGTCGCTTCGGATTTGCTGCTGGCGGCCTTCGTTCCCGGGCCTTCGCTTCTTCAATGTATATTTCGACTTTTCTCCGAGGCTTCCGTGCCTTTCCTATATTGCTCCCCCTCCATCTCCGGCAGCACCGTCGCCCTCGGCGTGCCGGACGGGATCTTGTCGTTCCGGCCCTCTTCCTCAACGCGGCGTTTACGGCGCGGCAGGGGAGGTCCGCGGGCGTTCATCCCGGCATGATGCGAGTCGGCGGAGATCACGCCCCGTTCTCACCGCATCGGGCGGGGCATAATCCTTCGGGCCGCCTCCCTGCGCGGCCCGAAGGATGATTCGCTTTCTTGAGGGAAGGCGGTCGGCAGGGTGTTGCAGGCAACGGCCGTGGCCGTGCGGAAGCGCGCCATGTGCAAGGTACGACCATTCGAGGAAGGGATGGGTATGAAGAAAAAGCTCTGTTATCTGCTGAGCGTCGTTCTGGCGCTCGGGATCTGCATTCCGGGAGGTGCGTTGCAGGCGGCTTTCGCCGACGGGGGCGTTAACGTTGCTGCATCTATCACCAAATTTGAAATCCAGCGACCGAAAGGTACTCCTATTGCGGAGCTCGGAAAAGATAGCGCCTTCTATCTTGCAATGGATTGGAAAGTCGATGATCCCAATGCCGTTCTGCATGAAGGCGACCACTTCGATATAACGCTGCCGAGCAATGTGCGCTTTCCGCCGGACTTCTCGACGCTCGACTTCGACATAACGGATGCGGACGGCAACGTGATTGCCAGAGCGCACGTCGAACCCGGCCCCGGCACTCCCAGTCCAGGCTATTCCGGCGGCAAAGTGCGCGTCACATTCAACGACAAGATCAACGATATGTATAACGTGCATGGAACGATTTACATGTATGCGCTCTTCGACCAGAAAAAAATTCACGTAAACCAGAGCAACACCTTCTCGGTGACCGTAGGCGGAAAGACGACATCGACGGACCTGAAGGTCACCAAGGTCCTAGTGAGCCCCGAAGAGGTTTTGAGCAAGCAGGGCAAGAAGGTGAACGGAGCCAACGAGGTGTCATGGCGCATGCGCCTGAACTACAAGAAGGCAACCCTTCAACATACGATCATCACAGATTCGCTGACCGGCGGATCCGGAAATGAGACATACATTCCCGGATCCTTCACTCTTAAGAGGGTTGACTTCAACGACGAAGGCAGCGTGATCGCCACCCATGAGACCGTGGATATCAGCAGCGCGCTCGTTATGGGTCCCGACAATAAGTCGTTCTCCCTTACCGTCAACAACCTTGGCGGCAACCAGTATCAGCTCGCTTATCGTACGACCTATACGCCGGGGACAACCATTACGAACCACGTCAAGCTCACAGACGATAGCGCGACGGGGGAGACCAGCGTCGGTTTCAAGGAGCAGGGATCCGGCGGAACCGCCGGCGGCGACCTGGCGAGCAAGATCAAGCTGACCAAGGTCGACGCCGACG